>ERZ825896.13-NODE-13-length-218244-cov-7.268762_pt1 | contig 218244 bp, 186 predicted proteins | sample MGYA00519858_ERZ825896 | MGnify/ENA primary metagenome ERZ825896 (study PRJEB31778, sample SAMEA3449214) | human gut metagenome | biome: human gut; feature: human-associated habitat; material: faeces | place: United Kingdom | collected 2010/2012 ... | reverse complement strand
TGCGACCTCTTGATCCCAAATCAAGCGCTCTAGCCAAGCTGAGCCACACCCCGTTAGTCCTTTGCGACCAACGCAAAACCTATTATATACTAGTCAGTTTTGTTTGTCAACAACTTTTTTTATTTTTTTTTGATTTCTTTCGAAAACGTTTTGAAAATAATTGGCTGTTGTGTTATATTGAATCAGGCATTATTGCCTGTTCATCAAACCGACTTTTGCATTATATGCATTATAGGGGAAAATGTCAATAGGTATTTTGAAAAAATTTTAATCTGTGAGGTCGTAAGATAATGAGTAACTTTGTTTTTAGTATAAACGCGACGATACCGATATTTCTGGTGATACTTCTGGGGTGGTTTCTTATGAAGATACATCTCATAACGGAAGAGTTTGCTAATGTAGCAAACAAATACGTATTCAAAGTTGCTCTTCCTGTTTTGTTGTTCCGGGATATAGCTACAACATCCATATTGGATGATCTGAATATAAGGTTTGTCCTTTTCTGTTTTTTTGGAACGATAATAATGTTTGGGCTTGTATGGTTGTTCGCGTTGATCTATTGCAAAGACAGATCCATGGTGGGAGCATTTGTTCAGGGGGCAGCCAGAGGAAGTGCTGCGGTGCTTGGCGTTGCATTTGTTGAAAATATATGTGGCAACTCGGGGATGGCACCACTCATGATAGTGGCGGCAGTGCCGATGTATAATGTCATATCTGTCATAGCACTCACATTTGGAGGAAATGACAGGCAGAGAGGAGCTGCAGGAATAAAGAAGGCGTTTATCAATATATTGAAGAATCCGATCATAATCGGAATTGTTCTCGGAGTTCCATTTTCAGTATTTGACATACCTATCCCGGCAATTCCGCTCAGAACGATAGGATACATAGCGCAGACGGCAACGCCGATAGCACTCATAGCAATAGGAGCGGGATTTGACTCTCAGCAGGCGATAACAAGACTTAAGCCTTCTTTGATTGCAACAGTGATAAAGCTGGTGATACTGCCGATAATATTTTTACCGGCAGCCATTTGGATGGGATTTGATTCTAGTGAGATCGTGGCGATACTCATCATGGTGGGAGCTCCTGCAACGGTTTCTGGCTACATAATGGCAAAGAACATGGATAATGATTATGTCCTGTCGTCAAATATAATCGTTATATCCACATTATTGTCATCTGTAACGTTGACTATGTGGGTGTTTGTGTTAAAATGTTTGGGAGCGATTTAATAGAGATAAAGAGGATCACATATCCTCATAAATTTTTTTACAGAGGTTGGATGAATGGATAATATTGATTACAAGATACTGGGGTGCCTGAAGAAGAATGCCAGACTGACAGCGTCATCTATCAGTGAAGAAATCAATCTCTCTGTCTCGGCGGTGATAGAGAGGATAAGAAAGATGGAGAGCAGCGGAGTCATAAAAGGGTATACGATCGAGGTTGATCAGAAAAAACTCGGCAATGAGATGGTTGCCATTATGGAGGTTAGATTAAAACATCCAAAGTATTATGATGAATTTGCTCAGCTTATACAGACAAATGACAGTATTGTCGCGTGTTTCTATATGACGGGGGATTTTGATTTTATACTTAAGATAGTCACAGATTCTGCAGCTGGACTGGATGAGGTATACAGATTTGTAAAGGGATACGAGGGAGTGTCCGCAACGGAGACACATTTTGTATTGAAGACGCTGAAGGATGAGGTGTCAGTTATACCGGAGGTAAAGAAATAATGAACAATATAGTATTGACAGGAATGCCGGGAGCCGGGAAAAGCACGATAGGCGTATTGCTTGCAAAGGTTTTAGGTTACAAATTCGTCGATGCGGATATACTTATTCAGGACAGTCAGGGTATGTTGCTTAGAGAGATAATAGCAAAGTATGGTGACGAAGGTTTCCTAAAGATAGAGAATGATGTAAACAAGGGGATAACGGATCAGCATATTGTTATAGCTACAGGCGGCAGTGCGGTGTACTGCAGGGAGGCTATGGAGAAGTATATGGCGGAGGATATGGTCATATACATCAACCTTCCGTACGAGGAGATCGCAAACAGACTTGGAAATATAAAGAGAAGGGGAGTTGTACTCAAGACTGGACAGACATTGAAGGATCTGTATGACGAGAGGACAAAGCTCTATGAGAAATATTGCCATATCAATATCAAGGCGGATGGTCTTGGAATTGAGGAATTGCTCGACAGTGTTGCGGGAATGATAATGGTACGAAGAGAGCTTTAAGCGTTTACGCGTAACATAATGAGCTAAAGAATCTAATTAAAGAATATAAAGAAAAATAGAACGAATAATAAAATGAGAAAAATATAGATAAAGAAATTAGTTAATTGTAAGGGGATAGTGTATGGAGATATTAAAAATGTTAGGTCAGATACTGTTGTTGGTGCTCGGCTTTGTGTTTATGATAAAGGGCGCGGATATATTTGTGGACGGTGCATCCAAGATAGCGGTAAAGTGTAATATTCCAGAGATGGTAGTAGGCCTTACCATAGTAGCGATGGGCACAAGTGCTCCAGAGGCGGCAGTCAGCATAAAAGCGGCATTATCGCCAGAGGGGGCCGGGATCACCGTTGGAAATGTACTTGGAAGCAATATAATAAATATACTGGTAATCCTTGGAGTCACAGCACTTATTGCAGCACTCCCTATAAAGAAGAATACGCTCAGAATAGATATACCATTTGTAATTGTGGCATCTATCATGATACTTGGCATGGGGTATTTTGACGGTGTGCTCAGCAGACTTGAGGGCGTGATATTCTATATCGTGTTTATCATATTCCTTGTATATCTGGTGATCAGTGCAAAAAAAGGAAACTGTGAGAGTGATTCGATAGTGATTACGGAGAAGGATAAGACACCGAGACTTATATTGTTCATAATCATAGGATTGGTACTTGTTGTGGTTGGAAGTAACTTTACTGTAAATGCAGCGTCATATATAGCTGGCAAGTTAGGCATGACAGAGAGACTTATAGGGCTCACCATCGTGGCATTTGGTACATCTCTTCCGGAGCTTGTGACATCATGTACAGCAGCAAAGAAGGGGCAGACAGATATTGCCATAGGCAACATAGTTGGAAGTAACATATTCAACATACTTTTTGTTGCCGGAACTACAATGCTCATAACTCCAGTGCAGTTTGAGAAAAACTTCCTTGTGGACGGCATCATGGCAATAGTCGCAGCTGTACTTCTCTGGGTATGCAGCGCTAGAAAGAAGAAACTCACCAAGCCGGGCGGAATAGTGATGCTGGCTGTGTATGCGGTATATTTTGCTTATATTATGTACAAGAATTATATGTCGTAGATATCAAATAAATGGGGACAGCCTTATATGTGATGATTATGAACCGGAAGAGTTAGATTAAAAAAATACAGCGTGCAGTGATTGATATGCACGCTGCATTTTTTTGTGGATATTTCTTGACTATGTTAGGGGTATAACTTATAATCAGATGTAGCAATTTAAACCGCAAAACTTTAAAGTTGATACACTTCAACGCAATAAAGCAAAAGGCGGACAAAAAATGTATTGGGAGGATACTATGGTACTCAAAGTTATTATGCTTGTTGTTTTCTTTGCAATTATGCTGGGAGTTGGATTTTACTCAAGAAAACACACAAAGGATGTGAATGGATTTGTTCTTGGCGGCAGAAGCGTTGGCCCATGGCTCACGGCATTTGCCTATGGAACATCTTATTTTTCGGCGGTCATATTCATCGGATATGCTGGACAGTTTGGATGGAAGTATGGAATTGCATCTACATGGATAGGAATTGGAAATGCGTTGCTCGGTTCGCTGGTGGCATGGGTAGTTCTTGGAAGACGTACAAGGCTTCTTACACAGGAGCTTGACACGAGAACCATGCCGGAGTTCTTCGAGAAGAGATATTCCAGCAAATCACTGAAACTGTTCTCATCGGTCATCATTTTTATATTCCTGATACCTTACACTGCATCTTTGTACAATGGACTTTCCAGATTGTTTGGAATGGCGTTCAATGTTGATTATAAGATTTGCGTTATCGTAATGGCTGCACTTACAGGTATATATGTAATTGTTGGAGGATACATGGCGACGGCCATCAATGACTTTATTCAGGGGCTTATCATGCTGGTGGGCATCGTTGCAGTTATATATGCAGTACTGAACAATTATGGAGGACTCACAGGAGCACTTGACAGTCTTGCAAGGATAAATGATCCTGCAGTGTCAGATACCCCAGGGGTGTTTGCGTCATTCTTAGGACCTGATGTGTTCAATCTGTTCTGCGTTGTCGTGCTGACTTCGCTTGGAACATGGGGACTTCCACAGATGGTACAGAAGTTCTATGCTATCAAGGATGAGAGATCAATCAAGACAGGTACGGTTGTATCGACTCTATTTGCTATCATAGTTGCCGGTGGATGTTATTTCCTCGGTGGTTTTGGAAGACTGACAGGAACCGATGTTGCTGTAGAGGGATTCGATGCCATCATTCCACATCTGCTTGAGAAACTCCCTGCAGCCCTTATGGGACTTGTGGTCATACTGGTGCTCTCAGCATCTATGTCCACACTTTCTTCGCTGGTTCTTACATCCAGCTCAACTCTCACCATCGACTTTATAAAGCCGGTCATTGCTCCTAAGATGGGTGAGAAGAAACAGATATTTGTCATGAGGATCATGCTTGTTATGTTTGTTGCTGTATCGGCTGTTATTGCCATCGTGCAGTACTCAAGCAAGATCACATTCATAGCACAGCTCATGGGCGTTTCATGGGGCGCTATAGCAGGTGCGTTCCTTGCACCGTTCCTGTATGGTTTATACTGGAAGAAGACAACAGTTGCAGCGTGTTGGACATGTTTTGTATGGGGAACAGGAATCATGACGCTGAACTTTATAAGCAACACATGGGGATTGTTCAAATTCCCATCAGTGATGCAGTCACCTATCAACTGCGGTGCGGTCGCAATGGTGGGCGGTCTCATCATAGTTCCTATTGTGAGCCTGTTCACGAAGAAGCCTGACCAGAAGAAGGTCGAGGATGCCTTCTCGTGCTACGAGGAGACGGTTACAGTAGCCCACAGAAAGGCACTTGACTAGCGTCTGATACACATGCATGCGGACACGGTATAAGCGGCGGATCATATACATAGATATTACACGGTCTTTACACAAAACTTTGTTGAAAGGCCGTGTTTTTTATGTTAATATTATCAGGCGGTATTGTGCATTTGAGGCATGCTGTAATCTATGTGACAGGAGGCGCAGGAAATGATCACACTGTACAGAACAGATGACAGAATTTTGAGTGAAATACAGGAATATGGTCCTGGAGCCTGGATAGTGATGACAAAGCCGACCATAGATGAGAGCAAGAGCATAGCCGAGAGATTTGAGATAGATCTGGCGGATGTAAGAGCTGCCTTGGATGATGAGGAGAGCTCGCGTGTTCAGGTAGAGGACAACTACACACTGATAATCGTGGATATCCCTTCTATAGAGATAAGAAATGAGAGAGAGGCATATACCACAATTCCTCTTGGTATCATACTTGTTGCAGACTGTATCATCACCATATGTGCTGAGGAGACGCCTGTGCTTGAGGCGTTCATGGAAGGCAAGGTGAGAGAGTTTAGTACCAAGAAGAGGATGAGGTTCATGTATCAGATACTCTACAGAAACTGTACAACATATCAGTATTATCTGAGAGTCATGGATAGAAGAAGAACGCTCATAGAGCAGCGTATCCAGGATGAGACTGAGGATACAGATCTCATAGATCTTCATGAGCTGGAGTCCAACCTTGTATATTTTGCTACGTCACTGAGAGCGAACGGGGTAGTCCTCGACAAGCTGACCAGATATGGTAGGATCAAGCAGTATCCGGAGGATAAGGAATTGCTTGACGACGTTTTGGTGGAGAATAAGCAGGCTATAGAGATGACACAGATATACAGAGATATCATAAGTGGTACGAGGGAGCTCATGACTACGATCATCAACAACAGATTGAACAATGCCATGAAGTTTCTTGCAGCTATAACCATTGTCATGGCTGTACCAACAGTTATATCGGGTGTGTATGGAATGAATGTGGGCACAAAGTGGATGCCGTTTGCAAATGTACCGTATGGCTTTGAGATAGTGTGCGGTATAATACTCGTTATAAGTATTGTGATAGCCTTGATATTGAAGAAAAAGAAGATGCTCAAGCAGTAGGAAGAGCTGCTCAAGCAGTAGGAAACTGATAAACAGGAAAGAAAATGTGCTGAAATGCTGGCGCATAGCTTCAAAGATAATATATATGTATAAATGCATTATTGTATTTAGGTGATTATGAAAACGGGAACTGTGAGAACAGCTCCCGTTTTGATTTTTTGTTTGTGTAACAAGCTGAAAACGCTATCTGTTTGTTTCAGGCAGTAGCGGTGTGCAAACACTTTATCCTGGATTTTAAAATAAGCAACAGCCGCTAGTTGTTGTTGATAGGTATTCCGTTTACCTCGACTTGATCAGATATCTGGATGACTATGCATTTCCTTCCGTCGATATCCATGGTTTCCACGAGATCTGTGCGCTCGGGATTTACCTTGATGACAACATCCGGAGTCTTCACCTCAAAAGTTTTGGTGTTCGCAACATTTGTTGCGTACATGACGGTTGACTTCTCACGTGGTACAACTATGGCTGGTTCATCATCAGGGTTCTCAGATGTCTGTTCAGGCGGTGCTGCCGCAGCGGTTACCTTCTCATAGTGGGCGTCAAAGTCTGCCATCTTCTCGTCTGATACTCCGCTCTCGGTCAGCAGGTTCTTTATAGTGTTCTTGGAGAGAGTTAGAGGTTCAGGACTGTCCTTTCTCTGCTCTATCATCTCATTGAGATTGTCGTGGATAGTCTTTACCATCTCGTAGTTGCAGTCATCTCCCAGTGTTTCGGTGACGATTTCCTGAAATACATCCTTCTGCTCACTTGCTGTTATAGGAAGTGAGGTGCCGAGCAGGTTGCTGATGAAATTGTCGTGTAGCTCCTCAGGTTTCTTGGTGTAATACAGGACATTGTGGATGTCAGTGCCCCTGTCTATAAATGCTGGGAACAGGAATCCGATGTCAGGCATATCAACCACCCAGTCGCGTACCCTGTTGTGGAATGTGCTGTCCATATCAAAGTAGCTGAGACCTGCCTTGGATAGGTTGACGTGGCATATAGAACACATGATATATTCGTATACTTCGTCAGATGCATCATCCATCATGATTCCATCCGTGGTCTTGCCGGGAACGTCGTATGTATCATGTATCAATAAGATAAGGTAGTTACCTGTGTAGTCATAGTTTTCGATGACCTTATCATAGAATTCATCTATAAGCTCATCGTCCTCAAGATTACTCTTTCTCAGTCTGTTGAGAAATTCCTGAGTGCCGCCATCAAACTCCTGTGAGGTTGGAAATGGCATTGTCACCAGATTCTTTCCTATGCTTCCTGAAAGGGTTTTCTTAAATATCTCAAAATATTTGAATGTCTCTTCCTCTGGCATGGTGAGAAACTGTTCTTTTATAGTTGCAACCTTTTTGTTGTCACCGTCCACATAGCATCCGCAGATCTTACTGATAGAACATGTGGATGGGGCAAACTGGTGCCTGATCTCAAGTACATCTTTTTTTGTCATAAATAAAACTCCATTTCTATTTTGATATCTTTGTCCAGTATACCACAAAATTGTGCAAGCCTTAAAGATATCTTAAACTTTCGAACGGTTGTTTCTTAATGGCAGTATGAGGATAATTGAGAATAGGAGGTGATTGTGGTATGCTGAGAATAAATGTGTGTGCCAGGTCTTCATGCAAAACCTGATATGCTGCGTCAGCTATTTGCCTGATAAGACTCCGGCAGGCTGATGTTAAATGATTAAAAGGTGAGGTTATGAAAAATGTACAATATATTAATATGTGACGATGAAAAAGACATAGTATCAGCGATAGAGATATATCTCAAGACAGCCGGGTATTCGGTATACAAAGCTTATAACGGAAAGGAAGCTGTTGACATGGTAAATGCCAAAGATATACAGCTTGTGCTAATGGATGTCATGATGCCTCAGATGGACGGTATAACAGCCATGGCAAAGATAAGAGAAAACAGCAATGTGCCGGTTATCATGCTGACGGCAAAGAGTGAGGATACCGACAAGGTGCTGGGACTTGAGGTCGGCGCAGATGACTATGTGACAAAACCATTCAATCCGGTGGAACTTCTGGCAAGGGTAAAGTCCCAGCTCAGGCGTTACATGCAGCTGGGAGGCGGAGAGACACCAAAGGATAAGCTGGTTATCGGAGGAATAGAGCTTGACGACAAATCCAAACAGGTCACACTTGATGGAGAAGTTATGCCCCTCACCCCAACGGAGTATGACATCCTAAAACTTCTTATGCAGAATGTGGGAAAGGTATTTTCTACAAAAGAAATATACAGGGCAGTGTGGAAGGAGGATCCTATGGGAGCGGAAGGATCTGTTGCAGTACACATAAGACATCTTAGAGAAAAGATAGAGATAAATCCTTCAGACCCAAGATATATAAAGGTTATCTGGGGAAGAGGTTATAAAATGGAGGTACAATAGTGGATAAGGCGATTTATAAGATACGAGGAAATTTGTTCTTTAAACTTGGAATATATATTCTTGTGGCGGTGCTGGCATATGGAACGCTGTATACAGGCGGTCTGGTGCTGCAGGGAAGCTACCTTGGAGTGTACAGTGATTATGATCAGGGCGCGACGCCGTATGAGAGGCTTGTAAATGATTATGTGGAGGACACAAATTATGCGCTTACCGAAAAGGTGAATGCTTACATCCAGGATACAAGGTCGCAGCTGGAGAGCATTACAACATATAGTCAGCTCGTGAGCGCCGATCATAACGGAGATAAGGTTATAACCGCGGCTGATGTTTTCCGGAGATTGACCAACGCGGATACAATATCTGCGATTAAGTCGTCATACCGGTATGCGGATATGAGCGAACGAGGCGATATCGGCTATATGCTGACGGCAGCCTGCAGTGATGATGCAAATGCAAATACAGGAAAGATAAAAGTAACGACCGGAAATATAAAGCTGATAAATGACGAAGCTCGATTGGACGACAATATATATACGAACGATTATGACAGCACGATAGAAGTGCCTGTTAAAAGATATATTGTGTTTAACAATCTAGGTGATATGGAACAGGGGGAGCAGTATATCAATGCCCTGCTGGGGGAGAACGATCCATATTATGACGAATACACGTATAATGAAGAAAATGACGAAAATGATACTGTGGAGAATGATACAGATTCTGTATTGACAGCGGATGGCAAGTCTATCACTACACAGGATATCATGTATGGCGATTATTACCCGAGTTCAGTTGAAAAACTGTATTTTGACGACACAGACGAGATTGGCAGTTCATCTGGGAATGGCTACTGTCTTGTGCTAAGCTATGATGCATATTCATTTATAAATATCACGGGAAAGTGCTATGTGGATGTGGAGGCTGCTGTAGACAACATCAAAGCGTCAAATCCAGAAATGGTCCAATACATTGGAGTATGGAATACGAAGAGTAAGGGGATACTGGCAGGATTTGCAGTTGTGTTGCTGCTGTGCATCGTCATGTCAATATTTTCAATGGTCAACGCCGGCGTAAAGACAGGGAAGGAGACGATAACTCTCGGTAGATTTGAGAGAACTCCGACTGAGCTTGTACTGGCTATGGCAGTATGCTCTGCTGCAGCAGCAGTAGGGATCTGCGTTGAAAGCGGTATTGCATCCATGTGTGTGAACCAGTATAGGAACTACACATTTGAATCAGAAAATATATTTGTATCAGAAAATATACAGTACATTGCGTTTCTGGTGCCGGTGGCATGTCTATATTCTGTGGCATTGTTTTTCTTTAATAATATAGTCGCTAAGGTGAAGGCGGGAACATTTTTGGCAGACTGCCTGATAGTCCGCGCACTGAAGTGGATAGCAAGAAAGACGAAAGCTTGTTTCAGGTATGTGAAAAGTCATATGTCCCTGACGCAGAAGGGCGTATGGGCTTATATATGTATAACTATAGTAGAGATAATTTTTGTGGCGATCCTGGCAGCAGGCAGCATGAGAGGCCTTCTTTGGGTGGTGATTTATATCGTTTTAAAATGGCTGTGCATAGTCGGAATAGTGGCATATTTCATACAGACACAGGAGTTATACAAATGCGCAAAGGAGATGGCGGAGGGCAATCTGGACAGGAAAGCGGACACAAGCAAGATGTTCTGGGTATTCCGTGCACACGGTGAACATCTCAACCAGATAAGTGACGGCATGTCAAAGGCCGTTGAGGCCAGAATGAAGAGCGAGCATTTGAAGACGGAACTCATAACAAATGTATCTCACGATATAAAGACCCCGCTTACATCCATAATCAACTATGTAGATCTGCTGCAGAAGGATGATATGGATGAGAAGACAAGACAGGAATATATAGAAGTTCTCTCAAGGCAGTCCGCGAGACTGAAAAAACTCATAGAGGATCTGGTCGAGGCATCCAAGGCATCCACCGGCAATATCCAGATAAATTGGGCAGAGATAGATGCAAATATGCTGCTTGAGCAGGCTGTTGCAGAATATGAGGATAAACTTGCAAATGCCGGGCTTAAGGTCGTATTCACAAGATCAGAGGTGCCGGCAGTCATAAGGGCTGATGGACAGCATCTGTGGAGAGTATTTGATAATCTCCTTGCCAATATAAGCAAATATGCAATGCCTGGAACCAGAGTGTATGCATCCGTGATCCATGAAACTGGTTCAGTGAGAATTGAGTTCAAGAACATCTCCAGAGAGGCTTTAAATGTGTCAAGTGATGAGCTTATGGAGAGATTTGTCCGTGGGGACAGTTCGCGAAATACAGAGGGCAGCGGCTTGGGACTTTCTATAGCAAACAGTCTTTGCACACTTATGAGGGCTGATTTTAAGCTGAGCATAGATGGGGATCTGTTCAAGGCAGTTATAGAGTTCAAAGATAAAAACATAAAAGCAGACGCATAAAAACATATGCATAAAAGTAGGACATGTATAAACTGGAAGGATTATTATACAAAAGTAATTTATCTTGATTTGGTTTATCTTGATTTACTGCAATTCGTTATTGACAACTAATTTATGTTAGTGCATACTAACCTTGGCGATAATATTATCAATTAGCAATTGGATTTGTTTGAGACTATTTCAAGGAGGCGTGTATGATGACTGACAATAAAACAGTGACGGACAAGAAGAATATAGATGATACAGGTATCCAGCGAACAGCGATGCAGAAGGAGATCGTTATCAGCAGACTGAGAGAGCGTGGCTGCAGGATAACAAGACAGAGAATGATACTTCTGGATATAATCCTTGGGGAGGAATGCTCGTCCTGTAAGGAGATATATTATAAAGCGGCAAAGCAGGACAGCAAGATCGGTTCGGCAACAGTGTACAGAATGGTGAATACACTGGAGGATATTGGGGCGATCAACAGAAAAAATATGTATAAGGTTGCCTGCGGAGAAAGCTGTGGAATAGAGGATGCCTGTGTCATCGAGCTTGATGATTCATCGAGCATAGAATTGTCGGCAAAAGAATGGAACCGTATAATAAGAGCAGGGTTGATGGCTGGTGGCTATATTGAGAATCAGGCAGTTACAGGTGTAAGTGTAAAGCCGTGCGGATGCGGTACTTGTTGTTAGAGACGAAGGAGATGAGTAAAAATGGGTGGAACGATACTTGTTATATGCATACTGCTGCTTATAGTTGTAGGCGCGGTTATCAGTTCTGCAAAGCATTTTAAAGGAGAGGGCGGCTGCTGTGGTGGTGGCGGCTTTGTGAAGATTAAGGGTGACAAGATAAAAAAAGTTGTGGCTGTAAAAACCATTTATATAGAGGGCATGCACTGCGGCAACTGTTCGGCGAGGGTGCAGAATGCACTCAACAGTTTGGAGAATGTGAACGCAAAAGTTGATCTGAAGAAACAGAAGGCTGTCGTAAAGCTTGGAAGAGAGGCTACGGATGACGAACTTATAAGATGCGTGGAGAAAGCCGGATACACTGTGAAAAATATAGCTTGATAGGGTTTTTGAAAAATTAATTTGAGAAAAATTGTAAAAAATTTTCAAAAAAATGTTGGCAATTTGGCTTTGATGTGGTATTATCCATATTGTTGTGAGAAATACAGCAGATAAGCGCGAGTGGCTCAGCGGTGGAGCATCTCCTTGCCAAGGAGAGGGTCGCGGGTTCGATTCCCGTCTCGCGCTCTTTCTTATTAATTCACAGTCAGGATTTTTCTCCTGGCTTTTTTTGTGCCATAAATCAATGATTGCCTACATTGGTAATAAAATTTAATATATTTTTACTATTGAATAAATGGAATGTAGTGATATAATCAATCACAATCGTTTAGTATTAGATATTAGTTGAATAATGGTAATAAATGTAAATTTAAAATGAATAATTTAGAAATTTGCAAAATAAAAATAATTGTTTATGAGGTAATATGTAAGTTATGAAAGAAAGACTTAAGAATTTTCATCATTCGGCAGTTTTCATCTGCCTGATCCTGGCGATTGTGCTGGATGTCGTTCTAGAAGCACTTGGAAGACATTCGTTATTCAAAGCGGTGGAATATGTATGGAATCAGCCATTGATCTTTTTATATAATTGTTCCATTATTTTCTTTACCCTGACGCTTTCGCTGCTTATGAGAAAGAGAATTTTTGGATATTGTGTTATTTCATTTGCCTGGCTGATACTGGGTATAACCAACTGTATAGTTCTTGGATTTAGAATAACACCATTCTCAGCCATAGATATGCTGATGGCAAGAAATACGATAACTATCATAGACAAATATTTTGATGTTTGGCAGATAGTTCTCATTGCAGCCCTGCTCTTTGTTGCACTTGCGGGAGTGATCATATTGTTCATAAAGTCACCAACTGTTACGGGCAACATATACAGGACGAGGACCACGGTGTTCATAGTGGCAACGTTCTTCTGTGTAATGTTGTTCACCAAGATAGCCCTTAATGCACAGACTATATCGGACAATTTTGCAAATCTTGCAACGGCGTATAACAATTATGGATTTGTATATTGTTTCTCCAACAGTGTTGTGGATGTCGGGATCGGACAGCCGAGCGATTACAGCGAGGATAAGATGCTGGAGATAAAGGATGATCTGGACAGCGTAGGTACAACAGATTCAACTCTGGGTAAGGATAAGCCAAATGTGATATTTGTGCAGCTTGAGTCGTTCATGGATCCGTCCTATGTGAAGTATCTCACATTCAATGAGAATCCTATACCGAACTTCACAAAGCTGAAGGAGGAGTGTACGTCAGGATTCTTGACGATGCCTGCCATTGGCGCAGGTACAGCCAATTCTGAGTTTGAGGTGTTGTCGGGGTTCAATGTGGCATATTTTGGCGCAGGAGAGTATCCATATAAGACGATTCTGGGCAAACAGACCATAGAGACGATGGCTACACAGCTCAAGCTTGACGGATATTCAACACATGCAATGCATAACCATGACGGTACATTCTATGACAGATACAAAGTATACAAGAATATGGGATTTGACACATTTACACCGATGGAGTATATGTATAATCTGCATCTCACTCAGAAAAACTGGGAGAAGGATGATGTTCTGACTGGTGAGATCATGAAGACTCTCACCTTCACTACGTCTAGGGATTTCATCTTTACGGTTAGTGTTCAGGGACATGGAAGATATCCTTCTGAACTTGATGAGGAGAATTACAGCTATCCGATAAGGGTTGCCGGAACAGGCGATGAGGCTCTTGATACGCAGTGGACATATTATTGTAATCAGCTGCACGAGATGGATGAGTTTATAGGACAGATCATAGAGCGTCTTAAGCTCTTCAATGAGCCTGTGGTGCTTGTAATGTATGGAGACCATCTGCCGGGATTTGAACTCACAGATGATGATGTAGAGAACGGTAACCTTTACCAGACAGAGTACTTTGTGTGGAGCAATATGGATAACTTCCCAGTGGAGGATGAGGACCTGGCAGCATATCAGCTCAGCACAAAGGTGTTTGATATGCTGGGATTTGAGAAGAGCTATGTTCAGAAGTTCCAGTCCAAGTATAAGCCTGGCGATGAGAACTACGATGATGAGCTTGAGAACATAGAGTATGATATGCTTTATGGCAAGAGATATATGTATCCTGACGGCTGGCCATATGAACCGACAAATATGAGATATGGAATAGAAAAGATCAGCATATCTCACGTGGAAAAGGGAATATATTTACCACCTGCGGATGAGACGGAAACCGGTCAGACAACGGAGGAGCAGGAAAGTACAGAGATATCGGCTGGGGCTCAGGCAGATACCGTTGAACAACTTCAGGGTTATTATATCCATGGAAGAAATTTCAATGAGTGTACATTTGTGTGGCTGGATGATGCATTTCTCAGTGAGACGATATATATAGACAGAAATACATTGTTTCTCCCAAGAAATCAGGCATTTGATGCTGGACAGGAGATATCTATAGCTCAGGTGGGCGACGACAGTATTGACTTTGGCGTTGAGGATACTTACGTGTATCCGGGAGACCCTGCTGATCCTGATGTAATAGAGACAAATGTAGGAACGGAGTCTGTAATATCCACAACAGAGAAGTGACAGATAGGTGGCAGACAGAACTTCCTTGACAAGCAGTTTATAATTTGTTAGCATGTTTAAAAAGTAACATCACCCAACGCGATAAGTGTTGGGTGATGTGTTTTCTCTATAAAGGCAGATTGAGACAGATAATAAGCACGGCAAGTGCATTTATTATAATATTTTACAGAAAGAGAGATAAGAAAATGGGTAAGATTATTGGCGAAGGAATTACATTTGATGACGTTTTATTGGTACCTGCTTATTCAGAGGTATTACCAAATGACGTAGACCTTACAACACAGCTGACACAGAAGATTAAGTTGAATATTCCTCTTATGAGTGCTGGTATGGACACAGTTACAGAGCACAGAATGGCAATAGCCATGGCTCGTCAGGGTGGTATCGGAGTTATTCATAAGAATATGACGATCGAAAAACAGGCAGAGGAAGTTGACAAGGTAAAGCGATCAGAGAACGGTGTAATATCAGATCCATTTTATTTATCTCCAGAGCATACACTTGCTGATGCAGATGAACTCATGAGCAAGTTCAGGATCTCAGGCGTACCGATCACAGAGAATGGAAAACTTGTAGGTATTATCACAAACCGTGATCTCAAGTTTGAGAAGGATTACACCAAGAAGATCAAGGAGTCAATGACATCAGAGGGACTTGTCACAGCCAAGGAAGGAATCACACTTGATGAGGCAAGAGAGATTCTTGGAAAGGCACGTAAGGAGAAACTCCCTATCGTTGATGATGACTTCCATCTCAAGGGACTTATCACAATAAAGGATATAGAGAAACAGATTAAGTATCCATATTCAGCACATGATGCTCAGGGAAGACTTCTCTGCGCAGCAGCAGTTGGATGTACAGCCAACATTCTCGACAGAGTTGCAGAGCTTGTATCAGCAAAAGTTGATGCCATAGTTATAGATACAGCACATGGACATTCAGCAAACGTTCTGAGAACATTCAAGATGGTTAAGGAGAAGTATCCAGACCTTCAGGTTATCGCAGGTAACGTAGCGACAAGATCTGGTGCACAGGCCATGATAGATATGGGTGTAGATGCAGTTAAGATCGGTATCGGACCGGGTTCCATATGTACAACAAGAGTTGTTGCTGGTATCGGTGTTCCACAGATCACTGCTATCATGCAGGCATATGATGCTGCTATGAACGCGGGAATCCCAGTTATCGCAGATGGCGGAATTAAGTATTCAGGAGACATCACAAAGGCTCTTGCAGCCGGTGCTAATGTATGTATGATGGGAAGTCTGTTTGCAGGAACAGATGAGGCACCTGGTGATTTTGAGCTTTATCAGGGACGTAAGTATAAGGTATACAGAGGCATGGGCTCTATAGCAGCTATGGAGAATGGCTCTAAGGACAGATATTTCCAGGAGAACGCAAGAAAGCTTGTTCCAGAGGGAGTTGAAGGTCGTGTTGCATACAAGGGATCACTTGAGGATACAGTATTCCAGCTTATAGGTGGTCTTCGTTCAGGTATGGGTTACTGTGGTGCCAAGAATATCGAGGAGCTTCATGAGAAGGCAGAGTTTGTCAAGATCTCAGCAGCTTCACTCAAGGAGAGCCATCCACACGACATCCACATTACAAAAGAAGCACCAAACTACAGTGTAGAGTAATATCGCAGACGCTGCGCGAAGCGCCTTTCATGCGTCTGCACAATATATATCATAAGGAGGACCCGCTTAACATGTGGCAAGTTTGGAAAAACTTGCCATGTAGCCCCAGCCATCGCCGGAGGCGATTATGCATGGCTGGGGTTCTATGGCGGGAGATTCCGGCAGAGGAAGCGCACTGATGTGCGCGCAGGTCATCAAGCTGCGCTTGACGACATGTTAAGATGCAAGCAGACGCCGCGCGAAGCGCCTTTCATGCGTCTGCACAATAGACGATAAAAGGACATATATAAAGCAGATGTTTCATAGGGTGGAACAATTACTAAGAAACATTTGATTTGTATGTGTCCTTTTTTCTTGACACAATATTCTAATGTGAGATAATGGAGAATAGGTGTTTTAGAAAAGAGGTGTTTAGACATTTATGAAGGTTACTAACCCAGGTAAAAAGGACCTTGAACAGCTCGTGATACTTGAAAATGAGACATTTCCTGCGGCTGAAGCTGCCAGCAGGGAGTCTATAGAGCGGAGATTAAAAACGCACAGAGAGACTTTTTGGGTGCTGAAAAAAAGTGGAAGAATAATTGCCGGCATAAATGGCATGACTACTAATGAAAGAGATTTGTGTGATGCCATGTATGCCGGAGAAGAGTTATATGATAAAAAAGGAAGTTGGTTAATGATATTTGGCGTGTCAACACTTCCTGAGTATCAGCATAATGGTTATGCATCAAAGGTGATGCACGAGGTTGTTCAGGAGGCTGCAAGATGCAAGCTGGATGGAGTTGTATTGACATGTAAGGAGAACATGATTCCTTTTTATGCACAGTTTGGATTTGTGGATGAGGGGGTGTGCGATTCGCAGCACGGCGGTGCTGTATGGCATCAGATGAGGCTGGAGAAAAGCGCTATAAAACGTGACTATAAAAGTGAGGTACTTGATTGTATAGTCACAGTTGTGATAGCAGCAGTATTGGCATTTTTGATTGGGCATTTTGTGATACTGAATTGCAATGTGCCAACGGGATCTATGCTTGAGACTATACAGCTTGACGACAATATCATAGGCAGCAGGCTTACATATAAGTTTTCTGATCCGGAACGTGGTGATATAGCGATATTCAGGTGGCCGGATGATGAGAATGAGATATACATCAAGAGAATAATTGGGCTTCCTGGTGATAAGGTTGAGATAAAGGATGGAAAGGTGTATATAAATGGCAGTGATACTCCACTGAAGGAGGACTATCTGAGCGAAGGCATGTACACGGATTCTGGATCTAGGGAAGTCTATGATGTTCCGGAGGACTGTTATCTTATGCTCGGGGATAACAGAACCAATTCAGCTGATTCCAGATTCTGGACAAATACATATGTAAAGCGGGAGAAGATACTTGCTAAGGCTGAATTTATATATTATCCGTTTTCACAGATAAAATGGCTCGGCAGCGGGGCAGAATATTAATGGCGTGTCTTTGGCTACGATCAGAGGAGATGGTTACATGGGTGGATATACACATAAAGTGAGATTTGATATGCATTGTCATACAGCTGAGGGTTCGCCTGATGCAAAAGTAAAGATAGTTGATTATACTCAGTTGTTAAAGCAGCGTGGATTTCATGGGATGCTTGTCACTGATCACGATTCATATAATGGCTTCAGGGCATACTTGAGTCAGAAGGAAAAAGTTAAGGATTTTATTGTCCTGAGAGGAATAGAATACGATACATTTGACTATGGACATTTTCTTATAGTATTGCCATCTGATACGCCTGAGGAAGTTTATGAACTGTTTGAGCATAGAGGAATGGCACTTATCAGAGTAATATGGCTTGTGCATGAGTGTGGTGGGATAATAGGTCCGGCACATCCGTTTGGAGAAAAGTTCATGAGCTTTGGCAGTACGAGAAGGCTGGGAATGATCGAGCATCGGCTGTATGCACAGCACTTTGATTTTATAGAGGGTTATAATTGCTGTGAGTCGGACAAGAGGAATAAGATGGCTAGAAGGCTGGCAGCTTATTATGACATACCGGTTTTCGGTGGAAGTGATGCCCATAAGGAGAATTGTGTAGGGCTGGCGGGAACATATCTGCCAGAGAATATATGCACTGAGGATGACCTGATAAATTATATAAATGACGGAAATCATCCTGAGGTTGGCGGAAGAAGATATCCGAAGACACTGAAGGACAAGATCGGACCTGCCGGTAAATTCTTGACATATGGTTTTTATTTATATAATATATATGGCGCATTCAGAAATTATCCTGCTAGATGCCGTGCATATTTTGCGGCATCGGCAAAGCTGAAGGCTAAAAGAAAAAGTAACTGTTCAGACAGGGGACTGGGCAGCAAAAAATAAAAGCAAAAACAGAAAGGGAGATTATGAATAAGAAGGAAAGAAGTAATTTTACGGGGACGCTGGGCTTTGTTATGGCAGCAGCGGGAAGCGCGGTAGGACTTGGAAATATATGGAGATTCCCATATCTTGCGGCAAAGGACAACGGTGGTGTGTTTATACTTGTGTATATAATACTTGCACTTACATTTGGATTCACACTGCTCACAACAGATATTGCAATAGGAAGAAAGACTCAGCAGGGACCGCTCACAGCTTATGGTCTTATACATAAGAAGTGGAAATGGCTTGGCGGTCTGGCATGGATCGTACCGGTCATAATCCTTCCATATTACTGTACTATCGGAGGATGGGTTCTGAAGTATATGACAGCATATTTTACAGGTCAGACAGAGGCTGCCACTGGTGATGGTTATTTCACCGGTTTTATAACAGCCCAGACTGCGCCTATAGTATTTGCACTTATATTCCTTACGGCCACAGGCGTTGTCGTATTCTGTGGTGTTGAAAAGGGAATAGAGAAGTTTAGCAAGGTGCTCATGCCAATATTGGTACTTCTTATAATTGGAATTTCAATCTACTCATTGACGATCAAGCATACTGGTGATGATGGTACGATCAGAACAGGATTTGATGGACTGAAGGTATATTTGATTCCTGATTTTAAGGGAATGACATTCAGGGATATCTTCATGGTTGTAATGGATGCCATGGGACAGCTCTTCTTCTCGATAAGTGTCGCCATGGGTATCATGGTTGCATATGGCTCATATGTTAAGAAGGATGTTAACCTTATGAAGTCGATCAACCAGATAGAGATATTTGACACGGCAGTGGCTTTCCTTGCTGGTCTGATGATAGTCCCTGCGGTGTATGTGTTCTCTGGAATGGAAGGTATGTCAGCGGGCCCTGGACTTATGTTCATATCTCTGCCAAAGGTATTCAATGCCATGGGTAAGGTCGGAACAGTCATCGGAGCCCTGTTCTTCATCATGGTTACATTTGCGGCAATCACATCCTCAGTATCGGTCATGGAAGCGATAGTTTCCGGACTTATGGATAAGTTCCACCTCACAAGAAAGAAGAGTGCGGTTATAACAACTGTATATGCAATTGTTGGAATGTTGGTCGTATGTTTCGGTTACAACATATGGTACTTTGAGCTTAAACTTCCTAATGGAGCGACAGCTCAGATCCTGGATGTGATGGATTACCTGAGTAACAACATCTTCATGCCGCTTGTGGCTATCCTGTCATGTATACTTATCGGCTGGGTAGTAAAGCCTAAGACGGTTATAGACGAGGTCACAAGAAATGGCGAGAAGTTTGGAAGAAAGAAACTCTATATTGTCATGGTAAAGTTTGTGGCACCGATATTGCTTGCGTTGTTACTCCTCCAGTCATTTGGAATCGACTTTGTACAGTTTGTTACGAATCTGTTCAAATAGAACAATATAGTTTATAATGTAGAGGCATTTGTCATGTGAGTGATGAATGTCTCTATATTTTTTTTCGTATGGAATGTCGTTTGCAGGATACTTATACCGAGTTTAATGGGAGAATGATGTATGAACAACAGGGATGGTTTGATATATCTTGCCCCGATGGAGGGGATAACAGGATACATATACAGGAATGCACACCACAAATATTTTGGCGGCGTTGACAAATACTTTATGCCGTTCATTGCCCCGGCGAAAGGACGACCACTCAGAAACAGAGAGTTAAGGGATGTGCTGCCGGAAAACAATCAGGGGATAAATGTGGTGCCGCAGCTTCTGACCAACAGCGGTGAGGGATTTGTGAAGGCGGCAAAGTTTTTAAAGAAACTTGGATACGGTGAGGTGAATATCAACCTTGGATGTCCATCAAAGACTGTAGTAACAAAGTATAAAGGCTCAGGTCTGCTGTATGATACAGAGAGACTTGACAATTTCTTGTATGAAGTGTTTGCCGCTGGTGTGATGGATGTGTCTATAAAGACCAGAATAGGAAGAGACAGTTCTGCGGAGTTTGAGGATATAATAGATATATATAAGAAGTATCCTGTGAGTGAACTTATAATACATCCGCGTGTACAGACGGACTTCTATAAGAATACGCCAAACATGGAAGTGTTTGCCGAAGGTGTGGCTGCGTATGGAAGAACAGATACAGTGTGCTACAACGGAGATATAAACAGTGTGGCGGATTATGAGAGGTTCATCGGTAATTACCCTGATATAATGAAGGTTATGATAGGCAGGGGAATGATCGCTGACCCTTGTCTTGCAGAGCGGATAAAGAGCACTGCTACTGGCAGGGCATATGACTGGAACAGATTCTTCACGTTCCACGATGAACTATACAGGAATTATTGTGAGTCGGATGTGGGCAGGGGCAATACGATGTTCAAGATGAAGGAGCTGTGGGCTTACTGGTCGAGGCTGTTCGTTGATATGGAAGGAGCTGAGAGGGCTCTTAAGAAGATTCGGAAGACGAGAGATAATGGTGAGTATGAGGCGGCAGTCAGGGTGCTGGCTGCACTGTGCAGATAGGAGATGATATCATGGGATGTCTTGGAAATTGTATATGGTTTTTATGTGGCGGAATATTGAGCGGAATTTCATGGGTGGCAAGCGGGGTGCTATGCTGTATAACGATAATAGGAATTCCACTGGGGATGCAGTGCTTTAAATTTGCGGGACTTGCATTCTTCCCATTTGGAAAGGAAATCGTGTATGGAGGTGGTGTTGGCTCACTGATAGCGAATATCATATGGCTGCTCTGCTGTGGCATACCTATGGCGATAGAGAACGCCTGTTTTGGGCTGCTGCTTTGCATAACGATAATCGGTATTCCGTTTGGTCTTCAGTTCTTTAAGATTGCGAAGCTGGCGCTCATGCCGTTTGGTGCAGAGATTGTAGGATGATGATGGGAATATACATAAATATAGTTGACAGAACCTGAATCACTAGAATATAATAATGTGGCGTTAGATATTTGCTGACGCCATATAGAAGGCAATGACGAAGAGAAGTAGCATAGATTATCGCCCACAGAGAGCCGGTGGTGGTGGGAGTCCGGCGGAGTGAATATATGTGAATAACACTTTACCAGCCGCAAGCTGAAAGACATAGCCCATAGCGGGATGCGTGTTATATGTCGAGTAGGGGAGCCGTAGCTGCACGATACGCAGAGAGGTCATGAACAAGGTGACTGAGAGGGACTGGGGTGCGATGATGTATTTATAAGATCGCATAACAGTAAATCAGGTGGTACCGCGGACATTAGAGCAGACAAGTAACCGACAGGGAATTTGAGAGAGCTTATGTTCGTCCTGAATATTTGCATATGTATATGTGCATCTGATTCAGGATGAACATAAGCTTTTTCTATTTGCAAGAAAAATAATAGCCGGTGCGTAATCCTGAAAAAGTCAATGTGGATATAAAGCCACAGGCAAATAGTAAAGAAAAGGAGAGAACAGATGACAATCGAGAACATTTATCGTAACAGAACAATGAACGAGATCACTGAGGGCGATGTGGGACAGACACTTAAGGTTGCCGGATGGGTAGAGAATATCCGTGACCATGGTGGAGTATCATTTATCGATCTGCGTGATATGTATGGAGTGCTCCAGGTGGTAATGAGAGACACATCACTTCTTGACGGAATAACAAAGGAGGACTGTGTATCCATCGAGGGTATCGTTGAGCACAGAGATGAGGAGACATACAACCCAAAGATCCCTACAGGTACTATCGAGCTTGAGGCGAAGACCGTAGAGATACTTGGTAAGGTATATAAGCAGATTCCATTTGAGATTCAGACATCCAAGGAGACACGTGAGGATGTGAGACTCAAGTACAGATATCTTGACCTTAGAAACAAAAAGGTTAAGGACAACATGATATTCAGAAGTCAGGTCATCAGCTACCTTCGTCAGAAGATGACTGAGATGGGATTCCTTGAGATCCAGACACCTATCCTCTGCGCTTCATCACCTGAGGGCGCAAGAGATTACATCGTGCCATCAAGAAAGTTCAAGGGCAAGTTCTATGCACTTCCACAGGCACCTCAGCAGTACAAGCAGCTTCTTATGGTATCAGGATTTGACAAGTACTTCCAGATAGCTCCTTGTTTCAGAGATGAGGATGCAAGAGCAGACCGTTCACCTGGTGAGTTCTACCAGCTTGACTTTGAGATGAGCTTTGCAACACAGGAGGACGTATTCAAGGTTGGAGAGGAAGTCCTCTCAGCAACATTTGAGAAGTTTGCACCTGAGGGCGCAGTGGTTACACAGGCTCCATATCCTATCATCAGCTACAAGCAGGCTATGCTTGAGTTCGGTACAGATAAGCCTGACCTCAGAAACCCACTCAGAATAATAGATCTCACAGATTTCTTCCAGAGATGTACATTCAAGCCATTCCATGGCAAGACAGTGCGTGCCATCAATGTACACAAGAAACTTTCAAAGGGACAGCATGAGAAGATGCTCAAGTTTGCACAGAGCATCGGCATGGGCGGTCTTGGATATCTGGAGATTCTTGATGATATGTCATACAAGGGACCTATCGACAAGTTCATTCCTGATGATATGAAGGGTGAGATCGCAGAGCTTGCAGGCCTTACGGCTGGAGATACTATCTTCTTCATCGCAGATACGCCTGAGCTTGCAGCGTCATTTGCAGGACAGATCAGAGTTGAGCTTGGCAACAGACTTGACCTCAACGAGAAGAACGCATTCCGTTTCTGCTATATAAATGACTTCCCAATGTACGAGTACGACAAGGAGAGCAAGAAGATCATCTTCACACACAATCCGTTCTCAATGCCACAGGGCGGACTTGAGGCGTTAAATGAGAAGGATCCACTTGATATCCTGGCTTACCAGTACGACATCGTCTGCAACGGTATCGAGCTTTCATCAGGCGCTGTAAGAAACCATGACATGAAGATCATGGTCAAGGCATTTGAGATCGCAGGATACACAGAGGATGATCTGAAGGAGAAGTTCGGAGCACTCTACAATGCATTCCAGTTCGGAGCACCACCTCATGCAGGTATGGCTCCTGGTGTGGACAGAATGATCATGCTCCTTAGAAATGAGGAGAACATCAGAGAGGTCATCCCATTCCCAATGAATGGAAATGCACAGGATCTTATGTGTGGAGCACCTGGCGAGGTTACAGAGCAGCAGCTCCGTGAGGTTCACATTAAGGTTAGACAGTAATTTAGATAGACGGACGGCACTTGTGATTTTTAGACTCGAATATGAAGACATATATACAAACACATTCAGCTACCCTCACTTCAGCTGGCTTACATCTGCGTGATGTTTCAGCCGCGATAAGGGCGCTGCGGCTTTCACATCAGCAGGTAAGCGCTGAAGATCGGTCGCTTTTACTATCGTTTGTATATATGTTTCATATTCTTCGTCAGAAGACTACAAGTGCCTGTTTTTATTGCGAGGAGGTTTTTATGGCGGGATATCTTATCAAGGATACGACCAGACAGGAGCGGGAGCAGATAGTTGCCGATTCTCTGGGAAATATAGATGCTTATTGTGACGGATGCATGTGTGGTATCACAGAGATGTACCAGGATTATATTGATGGGAAGAAGGAGCTCCGTGAGATCAATATGGAGTTCAATGCGAGATATGTCCGGGATGAGGATATGGATGGACGGAAGTAGAGAATGCGTGCTAGAACTTATTAAGATTATGTGAGTGGAAATAAAGTCTGGGACATGTTAACATGAACATACAGCAGATCAGCAATAACGTTGATAAACCATAATCTGAAAAATATAAAGGGAGAATTGTATGAGGATAAGAAGAGGGATAGTGATATGTGCTGCGATTATATCCATCATGGCATGTACGGCTTGTGGCAATTCAGGCGAGGGTGTTTCAGGTGCTAATGGAAATGCGACATCCACGGGGGAGAATTCCACAGGGATGGATAGGGGAGTCATTGAGCAGCCGCAGGTAATGTATAATGGAAAAATGTATTATTATTTTGCAACGGGGAGAGATGAGGCTTTACCGGAAGGTTATGAGGGTGCAGGTGTGATCGATACAGTTGACAGAAGTGATCCGCCGACAAAGAATTATTCGGCAGCGGGGATCGATCTCAAGATTGGACAGGAAATATACATCAGTAAAGAAGAAAAGAATGTCATATATCTAAAATATGACAGTGGATATGCGCGGTTTGAGAGAAGACCGGAGGAAGTGGCAGCGGAAGAAGAGGCAGATAAGCAGGCAGCAGAAGAAGAAAAGAAAACAGGGGAGGAGAATAAAGATATGGCAGATAATTATGGGGAATATGACGAAGATGGATTTGGAGAAGATGGAGAATTCGACTTTGACAGTATATTAGGAATAGATCAGCTTGATCTGAACTATGAGGCACATGTCGCTGGATTTGACGGAGAGAGCTTTTTATATAGTGTGTATTTTGACGGCGGTGTGACAGATGAGAAAGCTGAAGAGATCCAGCAGGTGATGTCGGATTATTCTTCACAAAATGGTGATGAAGAAAACTATATGGGGTATATTGATGTATATAAGGGTGAAGACCAGATAATGATATATCTTGACCTTGGCGGTGTATCAGAAGAAAATTGCAACATGGCGGTAACAGGTATACTGAAAGCCCTCAATAGTGTAGCAGGAATAAAGAGCGTTATCATAAATGAAGAGATGTAGAATACCATTCTGTGGAGATCGGGAGTGATGACGGCAATCCAGGAACAGAAAATGCATACAAGAATGGTGGATTTAAGATGTGATAAGCGGAGGCGCAAATAAAATGGCAGAAAAGACTATTTTATTAGTTGAGGATGATAAGGCTCTTGCAATGGGGACAGTGTTCGTACTTGAGGCAGAGGGATATAAAGTAAAGCATGCGATGAATATAAAGTCGGCCAGATCACTTATGGGAGAGACTGTAGACCTTATATTGTTGGATGTCATGCTACCGGATGGCAGTGGATATGATTTTTGCAGATATCTGAGAGATACTGGAGTAAGAATCCCGATAATATTCCTCACAGCTATGTCTGAGGAGATCAATATAGTGCAGGGACTTGAACTTGGGGCAGATGATTATGTTGCCAAACCATATAGACTTAAGGAACTGCTTTCAAGGATCTCCGCAAATCTCAGACGATATGATATGTCCGGGAAAGGCGTATGTGATGTGTATACTTTTGGAAATCACAGGTTTGTTATATCGGAATTCAGGCTGTATGAGGGTGATAAGCTCATAGATTGTACGCAGAATGAGCTGAGACTTTTAAAGGAACTTGTGGCAAATGAGGGAATCGTACTTTCGCGGGCAACTCTGCTTGACAGATTATACGATGTAGATGGCGTACTGATCGATGATAATACGCTTTCGGTGTATATGAAAAGGCTCAGAACCAAATTGGGAGATGATGCTTCTTGTATAGAGACTGTGCGAGGCGTAGGATACAGGTTCTGCAGAAGTTCAGGGGATAACAACAGGGGTTAACAGATGAAGAGTTCGTATGAGAGAAAGAAATATATATACAGCTTTGTATGGATAGGTCTTATATCACTTGCGATACTTGCTGTGTGGCTGTATATTGCATTTGGCGGAAATGTACTGTATACGGTCATATCGACAGTGATGATAGCTGCGGCGCTGGTGATATCAGGCATAGCAGGTTACAGGCGCATAGATGAAGTGTACAGTGAGGTTGAGAATATATCTGAAAAGATGGTGATGGTGATGGATTCTCCGGATATTGTTACAGAGGAGGAGTTCAGGCAGGGAGCCATTGGAATATTATATACGAATTTTTATAAAATGGTGTCTTTTCTGCGGGAGAGCAGGGAAAAGGAGCTCTCAGAGAAAATATTTCTCAGAGATATAATATCAGATATATCGCACCAGCTTAAGACCCCGCTTGCCTCACTCAATATATTCGTGGATATGTTGCTGGATGATAAGGTCACAGATCCTGATAGGAAAAGACAGGTGCTTACAGAGGCTCAGAATCAGCTTTCGAGGATGGAGTGGATGGTGCTGTCCCTGCTTAAGCTTGCACGTATTGAGGCAGGAGCGATAGAATTTCAGAAACAGAGCTGGAATATGGATGTGATATGTGCACAGGCTGCGGATGGTGTGTGTTATCTGACTGATAAGAGAGAGCAGAAGGTTGTCATAAAGTGTGATAGTAACATAAAGCTGGACTGTGACGGAGACTGGCTGACAGAGGCAATCATCAATCTGCTCAAGAATGCTTCGGACTATTCTGAAAATGGGACGGAGATCGATCTCAGCGTGGAACAGAATGATCTGTTTGCGAGAATATATGTCATGGATCATGGAATGGGAATTCCAGAGGACGAACTTCCAAATATATTTAAAAGGTTTTACAGAGTAAACCAGGAGGTCAATCCTAACAGTGTGGGAATCGGACTTTCCCTGACAAAATCCATTGTCGAGGGAATGGGTGGAAGAATAACAGTCAAGAGCGTGTTGAACGAGTATACATGTTTTGAGATCACGTTTGTACATATATAATATAATGACCTGTGGGGACGGAGGGGTCAGGTACCTCCGTCCCCGGAAATGGTGTTATCTTACTAAACTGTAAGAAAAGAAAATCATATAGTCACTGAAAAGTAAGAAAGAGATGGTAAAGTATCATTATTGAATGAAGAGATGATGCATGCCATCTTTTTTGTATGGCAGGACTTATACAGGGAGGAACTGAAGTGGGGGATTATAAAGATCTGGCAAAAAAATATCTGAGGGCGAACAGGGGAAGAAGTCTTATCACTATCATAGGTGTGGTGATCACAGTGATAGTGTTGTATGGCGGACTTAATATTGCGTATTCTTATCTCCTTCATGCCCGGGATGAAGAGCGCAAAGACAGGGATTATGAGTTTGTGTTAATGGCGGAGAGCAGGTCCCAGGCAGAGCAGATAGCAGCTGACGATATGATTGAGAAGGCATATATAGGCAGATATGAATATACTGATTGGCGTGGGGATTCACCAGATAAGGTGTTGTATAAGAATGCGATATACGCCACAGGAAATAATCCATACCGCATGGAACACAATATGAATGTTATTGCAGAAAAATATGATATAAATGCGGAGCTGAACGATGATCTGGCGCTGCTGTATTTTCAGGACGGAACGACAGATGACTCCATTCTCATGGTGATTTTGTGGACAATACTTCTCATAGCATACATATTTGCCATATTTGCAGTTGGGATCATCAGAAACACTGTACAGATGTTTATGATGGAGCAGATAAAGGATTATGGAATACTCAGATGTATCGGAGCAACAAAGGGACAGCTCAAGAGAATAGTATATCTAATGGGAGCATTGCTTGAGTGTATTGGAATACTTATAGGGATTATACTGGGGGGACTGATCACCATTGTAATTGGAGTGTTTACAGGAGTCAGTGCCGGATATCATCTGGTGCCGGTTATCCCTGTGCTCATCTGTTATCTTGGAGATCTGTATTTTGTTATGAGAGATAACTGTAAGGTCATTGTGAGCATGACACCTATAAGTGCTGTCAGAGGACAGTTTAGGATAAAAGCCGGCCGGATAAAGGATCGGGGCAGAGGGCTTATGGGCAGGATCTTTGGAATGGAAGGCGAATACGCAAGAAAAAGCGTACTCAGAAACCAAGGGAGATTCGTAAAGACGGTTGCTTCTCTTTCGGTAAGTATAGCAGCGCTTATAGCAGTGATGAGTGTGGCGGGAACACTGGATAATGCTGTTGATTATTTAGACAGCAAATACGGACCATACCAGCTGTCCGTATATGACCTGCCTTCGCAGTTTCAGGACATTGATACCGTGGAGGCAGGACTTCCGGATGCAGAACACATGAGGAGGATTGCAGACAGCAGAAATGTCATATCTGCAAGAAAGGTGTATGAGACAAATGCATATGTGCCTGATGCGGAGGAGCTGTATTCAAGATTCACGGAAGATTATCTGAACAAAACTATGTACGGCGAAGTACTCAGCTCTACGAAAAAAAGATATGAAAAGGATCTATCGTCAGTGACCGCGCAGACTTCACTGTCGGCGATCAGATTCAGGGGATTCAATAAAGATGACCTCACAGATTTGAACCAATATCTGACGGATGGCACAGTGGATTTGAGCGACCGTGGAATACTGGTGGTGGCAGGTGGAAGTGCAGAGCATGATAACGAACTGTGGAATGGAGATATCACATATGAAACTCTGAATCATCTGCTGATGAATGATTATAAGGTTGGAGATACCATATCGATAGTAGATACGGCACTTCTGTTTTCGGAGACTCAGAAGGCTGTGGAAGATGCCGATAATGCAGTAAATGGCTGCGATAAGGCTGATCGGGGAACTGAAAAAAGAATGCATATAGCAAATGACGTGTATAACAGGCTTGTGGCGGAAGGCCGCTGTCACACATACACGGTGGAGGGAATCCTTGATATGGGTGATAAGGTTATCGGGGATGAAGGATTACAGGTATACACAACTCTGGACAATTATTTTGCTGAGACCGGGTATACAGAAAATCAAATATCCGGAATGGAATATCAGATTGATTCGAATAAGATAACCAATGGAGAGATCGTCGATATACAGTCAGACATTTATACAGAAGACGGTATTTATGAGATGAATATGTATTTTGACAGTATGATTATGATCAAGGGCTTTAAGAGTATTAACAGAGTGATCCTGATGATAGCTGCTCTTGTGTTTGCACTTGGCGCAGTAAACATCATAAATGCAACAGCGGGCAATCTTCATATGAGACGGAAGGAATTTGCGCAGCTGAGGGTCATAGGAATGTCGAGAAAAATACTCTTAAAGACGGTTATGCTTGAGGGAATCATGGCGGTAGCACTTGCAGATGTGATAGGAATAGTGACAGGCACGGCGATATATTTTGGTGAATACAGTTTCTTAAAACTTGTAATTCCGATGAGATTTACACCATCTGTGTTGGCGATAGCAGCAGGGATACTTCTGTCGGTCATACTGGTGTTTGGAAGTATATATTTGCCGCTTAGAAAACTTCCGAAGAGTATGGCGGAAGATCTGACACTTGAGGAGTAGGAGATGCGCTTAGATTAACTTTAAATCAAAGATAACATGAAACAGAAAGTGTACAAACACAAGAGTTGGTAATACACAAGATAGATATGGAAGATAGGAGGAATGTATCACATGGAGATAGTAAAGATGGAGCATGTCACAAAAATATACGGTGAGGGTGACACGAGAGTATGGGGACTCGATGATGTGAGCCTTTCCATAGAAAAGGGAGAGACAGTTGCTATAGTTGGTGCGTCAGGCTCCGGCAAATCTACCATGCTGCATGTTATGGGAGGAGTGGATACTCCTAACAGTGGAAATGTCATCATAGACGGCAAGGATATAACGAGACTTAACGATGAGGAAATGTCGGTGTTCAGGCGGAGAAAGATAGGATTTGTATTTCAGGCTTATCATCTGATCCCGGTTCTGACGGTGGAGGAGAATATAAGAATGCCGATACTCCTTGATCACAGAAAACCGGACAGAGATTATATAGACCACATTATAGAGATGCTGGGACTTAAGGACAGAAAAAAGTATCTGCCAAATCAGCTCTCCGGTGGGCAGCAGCAGAGGGCGGCAATAGCAAGGGCACTTGCCAACAGACCGGCATTGGTGCTGGCAGATGAGCCTACCGGAGCGCTGGATTCAAAGAATGGAAATGAGGTTCTGACATTGCTCCAGGATTCTGTGAAGAAACTGAATCAGACTCTGGTGCTCATAACGCACAACATTGACCTTGCGAGGGAGGCAGACAGGATAATAAAGATAGCTGATGGAAAGATAGTGGATAAGACGTACTGAAAAACTGGCACAGAACAAAAAGAGACATGGCACTAGACGTCGTTGATCAATTATGCTGTGTCGAAATGTAATCATACAATGAGGGCTATTTTGTATGTTGGGTGTTCAATAGAAGGGATGATAAATATGATGAAAAGTAAATTGACTATAGTAAAAAAATATGCAGTGCTGATGATGACTGTGATAGTGTGCCTGTGTATGCAGCCATTTGCCATGACAGTGCAGGCATCTCAGCCAAAGGTCATGGTCGTGGATTATCAGATAGTTCAGAAGGAGATAGTGGCAGGGCAGACATTTGACCTTAAGGTGACGATCAAAAATACAGGAAGCAGATATGTGGACAATCTCAAGATATCGGTTACGTCCGATACAGGAGATATTGTTCCGGCAGAGGGAGCGGGCAATGGATTCCTTGAAGAACTTCCAAATGGCGAGGAGAGTACATTTACATTCAGACTCCGGGCTGCTGACGGGCTGACCGAGAAAAGTTATAAGCTCAGTGTGGTGAATGAGTATGATGACATATGGGGCAATCCATACTCGGCAACCGACGTGATATACCTGCCTGTGAAGCTTGAGCAGAGGGCATCCATCACTGATCTGTATGTGGATGACGATGCTGTGCTTGGAGATTCTGTAGAGGTCATAGGCAGTGTCAACAATATGGGGGCAGGCATGCTCTACAATGTCAGAGTGAGAGTGGAGAGTAATTATCTGGAGGAGAATGATACATTTATAGGAAATATAGACACTGGAAAAAGTGGAAGCATTGATATCCTGACGAATGCATCTGCAACTACAAGTGAGACGGGTGAATTGTCAAATGTTGTGGTTACATATGAGGACAAAGAGGGAAATGAGACAGAGCTGACAGGAAAGTTTAAAGTGACTGTGAATTCTCCTGTGTATGATAATGTGGAAAAGATAAAAGATACAACAACGAAAATAAATAAGAATATCATAATCGCAGTGTGTATAGCTGTAATTTTGATAGTGGCACTGATAGCGGGAACGATTAGAAGAAATAAGAGAAAGAAGAGAATCCTTGAAGAGTTCTAGGGTGTGGCTGGTGTTTAATATGGATGTATCAAGTTTTCTATGAAAACTTGATATTTCAATATACAGGGGGAAGATGATATATGGGATGGATATGGCATTTGTGCCTTATGAATATGAAAAGGAGAAAGATTCGAACCTTTCTGACCGTTCTGGGAGTAATGATAGGTGTTATCTCAGTAGTTGCGCTGATGTCTGTAGGACTCGGTGTGAAAAAAGAGATGATAGATTCTGTCGTAGATAGCGGAAGTGTTAATCAGATAAAGGTATACAGTGAGACCGGAGGCAAGCACAAGGACAGGATGATAACAGACAAAACGATAGAGACATTCTCAAAATTTTCGAATGTGAGTGGATGTTATTCGGTATACGAAGTTCCTGTCACTATGAAGTATGGGGAATATGAGTATTATGGAAATCTTGTGGGTGTTCCTGGCGATGAACTTTCAACATGGAAACTTATAAATGGCGAAAATGTGATAAAAGACTCAGATGGCAAGGGCTTTGCGGCAGGGAGCAGTGTAGGAAAATTGTTCTTTAATCCGAACACCTATACGAGCTTTGAAAAAAAAGAGAAAAAGGGCATTGGTTCACTTACAGGCAGGCGATTTGATACGGTATTTGGCTGGGGGGATGAGAATGCAAAGACAGTCAAGCTGAAACTTACGGGTGTGTTGGCAGATGAGAGTGCAGACAAAGCTTCCGATGACGATTCAGACGATGATTCAGATAATACAGAGGGAGAGGTGTATACTTCAACCTACAGTGAAAAGTCACAGACGATTTATTGTGATATGGATTATTTGAAGAGTCTGTTAAAGAGAGTGAGCGTGGATGGAAAGCTTGAAGGGCAGCCGGTGGATGGAAATGGCAATAGCTACCGGGAGTTCATATACACTGCGGCGATCGTGACAGTGGACGACACCAACAATGTGGATGCTATTGTTAAGAAGTTTCAGGACATGGGATACCAGACAGAGAATGCAAAGGAATACCTTGACACCATACAAAAGTATCTGAAGATGATACAGCTGCTCCTTGGAGGCATAGGAACGATAGCGCTCGTGGTAGCCGTGATCGGAATAAGCAATACCATGACCACTTCGGTATTTGACCGTGTAAATGAGATAGGAATACTCAAAGTTCTCGGCTGCGATATTGATGAGCTGAGACTTCTGTTCCTTGCCGAGGCAGCGATTATTGGTGCGGCAGGCGGTGTACTTGGGGTTGGCTGTTCTTACGGAGTAAAGGTGATCATAGACAAATGTGCTGTAAGTATGTTCCATCTGGCGAAGGGGACAAATATATCATATATACCTTGGTGGCTGGCGCTTGCCGGGATGATGGGCTCTGTGGTTCTCGGTGTGGCAGCGGGCTACTTCCCGGCGCGCTGGGCCACGAAACTCAGACCGATAGACGCAGTGACCAGAAGATAGAAGCCAGAAGATAGAAGCTAGAAGAGAATATGGCGTTAAAATAGGGCGTTTTTTAAACTGAGGGAGCTGAATGATCGGATAGTCTTATGTGCTCTGACTTCCATTTGAATTAAATATGGTTTTCTATGATCGGTCTGTTTGTAGATAAAGAGTTTTTCCCTAATCGGTCTGTTTATGGATAAAAAGGATAAAATTATCCTGAATCATCCTGTAATTGGGGGCAAGGTATAAAAAATAAAGAAGTTATCCTAGAATGCGACTTCTGCTGGAAGTTAGTATAATTTTGTATCAAATACATTTGAATTCTAAACAAAATAGAAAAACATGGTGTTACAAATTACATGGGTCAGGATGCCCATGGGTTAAGATGATTTACAGAAAAGACAGAAAAGCCCAAATAGATAAATTACATAAAAAGCCCAAAAGCCCCAAAGGACAAATAGATAAACTACATAAAAAAGACAAAAAAGACCCTAAAAAACAAGTAGATAAATAACCGCCGATAAATAGCATAAAAAAGAAAAGAGATAATTCGCATCAGAGTGTGAGTTATCTCTTTTATGTTATAGTTATATTTCGTTCGTCGGTCTACTTTCTGTTGGCTCTGTAACGAAGAGTGTGGTCAAGAATCTTCTTACGGATCCTGAATGACTTTGGTGTGATCTCAAGGAGCTCATCAGTGTCGATGAAATCAAGAGCCTGCTCAAGACTCATCACCTTTGGAGGTGAAAGCTTAAGGGCGTCATCTGATCCTGAAGAACGTGTATTGGTAAGCTGCTTCTTCTTGCAGACATTGACTTCCATGTCCTCTGCACGAGGATTCTCACCGACAACCATACCGGCATAAACCTGCTCACCTGGTCCGATAAACAGAGTTCCACGCTCCTGTGCGTTGAACAGACCGTATGTGATCGAAGTACCTGACTCAAATGCGATGAGTGAGCCTTTTGAACGGTAGCTCATGTCACCCTTGTATGGGAGATACTCATCGAATGTTGTGTTGATGATTCCGGTACCCTTGGTAGCAGTCATGAAGTCTCCACGGAATCCGATAAGTCCACGGGATGGAACAGAGAACTCAAGTCTTGTGGTTCCGTTTCCTGTAGGAGCCATTCCCTGGAGCTCACCCTTTCTCTGGTTCAGCATGTTGATTATTGTTCCGGCAAATTCATCCGGCACATCTATATAAGCGATCTCAAATGGCTCAAGCTTATGTCCGAGCTCATCTTCCTTGTAGATAACCTCGGCCTTACTTACTGCAAACTCGTAACCCTCACGTCTCATGTTCTCGATGAGGACTGACAGGTGGAGCTCACCACGACCTGAAACCTTGAATGCCTCAGTTGTGTCTGTCTCCTCAACTCTGAGGCTGACATCTGTGTTCAGCTCTCTGAAAAGTCTCTCACGGAGATGTCTTGATGTCACGAACTTGCCTTCCTTGCCTGCGAGAGGAGAGTCATTTACCATGAATGTCATGGCGATGGTTGGCTCAGAAATCTTCTGGAAAGGAATTGGATCAGGATTCTCAGGGGAGCAGAGAGTATCACCTATCTGTACATCTGCGATACCTGAAACTGCAACTATAGAGCCGATCTGTGCTTCCTTGACTTCTATCTTGTTAAGTCCTTCATACTCGAAAAGCTTTCCGATACGAACCTTCTCAAGCTTGTCTGGGTCATGCTCGTTTACGATGACGAGATCCTCATTTATCTTGAGGACACCGTTGTCGACTTTGCCGACACCGATACGTCCAACGTACTCGTTGTAGTCGATGGTGCTGACAAGCATCTGTACACCTGCATCAGGATCACCTGTAGGGGCAGGAATGTAATCAATGATAGTGTCGAACAGAGGCTTCATGTCTGTACCCGGCTTAGATGAGTCAAGGGTTGCATAACCAGACTTTGCGGAAGCAAATACAAATGGACAGTCAAGCTGATCTTCATTTGCATCAAGCTCGATGAGAAGCTCAAGAACTTCGTCAACGACCGCATCAGGGCGTGCCTCCGGACGATCACATTTATTTACACATACGATAACTGCAAGATTAAGCTCAAGAGCCTTCTTCAGAACAAACTTGGTCTGTGGCATAGGTCCCTCAAATGCATCAACAACGAGGATTACGCCGTTTACCATCTTCAGAACTCGCTCGACCTCACCGCCGAAGTCGGCATGACCCGGAGTATCAATGATGTTGATCTTGGTGTTCCCATATGTTACGGCAGTGTTCTTGGAGAGGATAGTAATACCTCTTTCACGCTCGATATCGTTGGAATCCATGACACGCTCAGCGACCTCCTGGTTGTCACGGAATACACCGCTCTGCTTTAAGAGCTCGTCTACAAGTGTTGTCTTACCATGGTCAACGTGGGCGATGATAGCCACATTTCTGATATCATCTCTTGTTATCTTCATAATTTTCACTCTTTCTTTCTAATTTAGTCTACTTTACAACGTTTAACATTCTAGCATAGTGAAAAAACCAATGCAATAATTATAATGTACAAAAATATAGTAAAAATAAGGTCAAATGGCGAAAATTTGATGGCATGAGTGAGGGATGCAAGGTAGGAATAGTTAAACAGACGACATATTAGAAATATTAGTGGTATCTATGTTTAAAACACGCAATTACATATAATATTTCAGCACTGATTAGACCAGTAAATATGGCAGTACTGATTGATGTCATAGGACTGTTGCAAATAAGAATCAAAACACATGAAATAACAAAGAATATGAAGATTTTAATTCTATATTTTCTTATATATTCTGGAGTATCATCATCTAAATGATGAATGATAGGTTTTGTTAATATGTGAATTATAAAAAGTAAAAAAAGTGTAATTATTTGGAGATAGAGATTTATACATGATAATAATTGAATTGAATATATAGCTGTTAAACCATAAAGAGAACTAAAAAAAATACATTTTATGTGCGAGTCGGCATGGTAACCGCCTATCAAATTACGATAAAAGAGAAAAAAGAAAAGCCATATTAGCATTTGGGGTAAAAATTTTATGTAAACAGCAAGTATAGTATAAAAGGATATAGGAATAAGCATATTTATAATACATTCTATTCCATATTCCAGTATCTCGTATTGTGTATCATGATCATCCACATGAATTTTATTTAATAAATTAATAGCAAGTTTGGAAGAAATTTTTTCAATCATTTGTATCTCCTTAGTACGAATTCCGAACCATTTTTAATAGCGCATTTTTTATACTTTCGTAATAAGTTCTACCGACAAGTTGCGTCTGTTTATTTGAAAGATGTATAGTGGAACCTGAAAGGGATGTAACGTAATTCATGTTTATAATGCATGATTTATGACATCTGACAAATTGGACAGGCATATGTTTTTCTATAGTTTGAAGAGAGGTACGTTCTGTATAAAGTCCGGACGTAGTATTAATACAGCAATCATGTCCCAATCTGCTTATAGAAATTATAGAATTGTATGGAATTTGCTTTATGTTTTTATCTTTATGTATATAATAATAATCGGCTTGATGTAAGGCTGTATAGTTGTTAAGACATTTTTCTATGGTCTCGTAAGTTACAGGTTTTAGAAGATAGTTTGTTGCCTGTACATGATAACCATCAAAAACATAGTCTTTAAAAGCTGTGAGAAAAATTATATCGCCTTTGAAACCATTTTTTCGAAGTTGAATACAAATTTCAATTCCGTTTTGGTCGCAAGGTTCTATTGTGTCCGTTTTGCGTAGATTTTTTTCTAGTTCTATATCAGAGAAAAGCAGATTACAATTTATCGCATTTTCATCATTAAGAATATCACTTGATGTCTTGTAGTGTGTAATTGAAATAGCGTGCAAGTTATTATTTCCCCAATTATTTATAATTTTAATCAATTGTTCAGCTTGTACGTTGTTATCTTCTAATATAGCAATTTTAATATTCATCAACCTATACCTCGCTTTCAGATAATGGTAGCAGTATTGATACAGTGAAATCCTTTTTTGATGGAGTGATGTCCATCATTCCGTTATGTTTTTCCACGATGGTTTCTATACGAGATAAACCAAGTCCGTGATTTATATTAGACAATTCGGTTTTTCTTGATGCAAATGTGTGTGACTTGTGTGGGATATATATACCGTCAGAGGTATTTAATATCACAATTGATAACATTTGTTGAAAAGGTTTTATATTTAGGTCTATGCATTTTTCGTCGTCACTAGATATTCTTAAGCAGGCCTCAATGGCATTGTCAAATAGATTGCCGATAATTGAGCATATCTCGATGTTGGAAAGAGGTATACATTCTGGTAAAAAAACAGAGTAGTTGACTTTAATTCCAGACGATTTGCATTGTATGAACTTGTTTGTGAGAATACTGTCCATGGTAGAATTACCACTAGTTAATATATAATGGTCGGATTCTATTGAGTCGGACAATTCACGTATATAATGTTGGGCTTCGATATAATCCTGATTGGATAACAATGTATTTAAAGCATTAAGATGGTTATAAATATCATGCTTTAAATATCTGAGTTCAGCTATTGAACTTATAATCTGTTCGTATTGCTTGTTTTCCATATCAGAAATAATTTGTTCTTTAGACAATTGGAGAAATCTTTCTCTTTGAATCCCAAGTTGATATACATATATAGTGAGTGCCACAAATAAAGCTAGTACAAGGAAGAACACCATATACAGGGTGTTTGTAAGTAATCTTATATGAGATTTGTACTTAACTGTCTGTGTTACTACAATTAGATTTTCGATTATTATACATAGTACGGATATAAAAATAAAACTGATCTTTTCTATGAAGTTAAGTTTAAATGTTCTGGATGAAAAACATAATAGTGTGATGACAAATACTGCGATGAGCAGCATGTAAAGTAATGTGAATGGAATTCTCAGAGTTCCCCCCATTAGTTCTTCGGACAGGTCTATGTGAAAAAGCTGTGTGGGAATTATTGTGGTAAGTGCTTCCGCAAATATGGATGTCATTGCAAAGACGGTTACCCAAAAGAACTTCTCTATATGTGAAGCCGAAAAAAAGATTTCCACATATATGTAATGAAATAAAATGAGAACAAAAAGTATTGTTAATATGGTAGGCATGTTGTATATATTCATAATCCACAATACTATAGAAATGATAATGCAGGCAATGGTCTGTTTAGCGTAGATATATCGTATTTCTTTTCTGTCCAGTTTGCCATTTGCAAATATAAAAAAAAGGGATGTGCCAAGTAAATTTATAAATAATTCCCATATATATTCCATATAAGTGTTTTCCTTTCAATTAATTATATAAATATATTATAGCATATATAAATAAAATAAGTGATGAAAGATAAGTGTGAAAAATGTCGATTGCGACCAGAAATATGTCGTTCATGACCAATGTACTTGTAAGTAACAAAAATAATGTTAGTATAAAGATATACTAAATATAAGGGCATAATAAGATTTTAGTGAAAGGAGGACAGGGGGAGTGAATGACAGGAAAAAGATGATTTATACAGGTCTTGCAAAAGTTGTTGAGTGGGTTGCAAGAGAGAAAGCTGGTCATAATTGTTGGGGGCTCCTGTATGAACCCAAGCGGCCAGAAGCATTGATAAACACAGAAGCAGGAAAACGGTAAAAGAAAGTAACACAGATAAATCAGAAGGGAGCAAGTGTATATGAATAGTAAAAAGTCGATATTAAATATGGGGAAGATCGTAATATTGGTAGTGGCTGCAATAATGATAACTGCAATTTCCACTAAGGCTGCAACGGCTGGATGGTCTTTGAGATATACTAAGGGAGCGCCATCAAGTGATGTGATCACAAGTAAGACTGTATCGGATAAAATGAGTTCAACTAAGGTAGTGAGTGCTGTAGTTTCAAGCTTCAGTTGCAGTGGTAACGGATGGGTATATATTCAATCATCTTCAGGTGGCTTGAGTGTATTTTTAAATACCTGTAAGTCTGTTGATTCACCAGATAAGGTAGAAAAGGGAACACGTGTATCAGGTAGTGCCACAATAACAAACCCAAGTATATTAAATTCTCTTTACAGTTCGGGATATTTTATTTTCTAATTATAAAGGAAAAAGATATAATGGTAATATAAACATAGAATAGCCAGATTGTAATCAAAATACTGTCTGGCTATTTGACATGAAGGGGGAATTTACAATGAAAAAATTACTGTTGGCTTTTCTGGGATGTGTATGCATACTATCCGGATGCCAGGAAGCACCGGATCAGGTAAAGAAAAATATGAACAGCTATGGCGAAAGCAAGCAGATAGATCTTGAAGGGGTGGATTACTGCAGACCGCAGGAGTTAAAGAATGTTGACATCGAGGATATAACGTACAAGCCGGATAATCTGGCGCTGCCATCTAAGATAGACTTTTCTGATGTAGAAGATGTTGGCGTGGTATATTTTAAGGCCAAAGAAAAGTTCACTGATAACAGAGATGAATTCGCTGATCTTATTGGGAAAGGCGCTGTGGACTGGGAAAGATCAGAAACCGTTGGAGGCGGATGGAATTTTTATGACAAAGACAGTGATGGCTGGATACAGGACAATGGCAGATTTGGATTTTGGTTAGGGCGTTATAGTCAGTACGTGAGATCGGATAATTATTTGAAGATAACCAATCGTGTATATTTAGGCAGAGAAGATTGTCCGGATCTGGTCTGTAATCTGGATGGAACATCCGTAAGCCTGAAGGATGTGATCGCAGGAACAGATAGGTGGGTGAATGAATTCAAGTATTTGAAAGGTGATCTTACATATAAAGCCAGAACCGTGTATGTCAGAACGGACGATCAGGGAAACGACTATGTTGGATTGTTTTACCAGCCGATGTATAAAGGTGTCGGTTTGTCTTATTTGACGTATCCCATGGATAATAATATTTCAGGTGGTGGCGTGGTTATAGTGGCTATGACATCAGGCGTTGATCTGGATGTGGAAAAGCCTGATACGGTATCAGATTGTGTAACACAGCTCAATGTAGATGTAGAAAGTGAGGATATGGCTGATAAAGTAATTGATTTCAATAGTGCGTTAAAACTCGTTGAGGAGAAAATGTCAGGCTTTAACAGGCTTAATGTGGTGGAAGTGCGGATCGAATATGTACTCAGACCACTATATGATCCGGAGAAAGAGTCAGTAGAAGATGAGGGAATAATCATGGAGGCAAGACCGGTTTATTCGTTCCTTATACCAAATGGTTATCAGGAAGATGATTTTTCTTATTCATTTTCAGACGAGGAAAATGGTCTGGTGTATATCAACGTAGACATGATCGATGGAACGGTCACTGATGATTTTGCTGCAAACAGTTTCCATGGAAATTAGAGGTTAATGTACAGAAATTAACTGGAGGTAAAATATTAATGCGGAGATTGATTAACAACATTAATGGTTATTTTGTGCTGATAAATGTGTTTGTTATTTTGTCTATGTGTCTTTGCAGTGGAATTGGAGTGAGTGGGGAAAAGACGGTCTCTATAATAGAGGTTATCGTGTATGGATATGATGATATCAGGAGGATCACCACCTGGGCAGATGCTTTTTCGGTTGTGCTTTATGGTAATCTGTATCTTGCACTTCCACTCATCACTTCTGTGGCATCCCTTCCGATCATATGTGATGAACTTAGAACGAATAATAATTATTTCCATTTTAGCAGGATAGGAGTAAAAAAATATATTCATAGTAAATATTGCAGCAGCCTGATTGGTGGTGTGGCTGCATTGCTTATGGGGTTCTTATTATTTGCATCGATTGTATGTGTGTTCTTTCCCTCTTATTATGATTTTGGACAGAGTCAGGTTGTAGGACTGGAAGAACAAAATATATTTGGAATGTTATGGCAGGTGGTAAAATACAGTCTTAACATGATCTGCTGGGGAGCCTTGTTAAGCATAATATCATGTGGGCTAGTGAGTATTACCCAGAATATATATATTGTATTGTGTGTGCCGTTTTTATTGAACTATGTTGCAGCACATGTTCTGTTCAATTTAAAGATATATATGTTTATTATATTGGCGGTTATTTTTTATTATATGGGATACAAGCTGTGGATAAAAAAGTATAGGGGGGTGCGTGCATGAACAGAAAGATCTCTCCAAGACAGATCACGTGTGTTTTCAGAAGAGAATATATAGAGTGGATTACAAATCCCAGGATGCTGATGTGTGTGGTACTGGTTGTGATGGTTAGAGAAATCGTACTTCTCCCAATGCGGAATCTATCAATGGGGATGGGGCAGCCGATAAACGCGATGGAGCCGGTTATAGCAGTAGCAAATTCAGGAGTATTGCTTCTGCTTATGCCTCTGGTTTATCTGGTTATAATGGCAGATTTCCCCAGAGTAAGTGGGAATACATATTTTTATCTTACAAGGACAGGCCGGATCAACTGGATCATGGGACAGATCATTTTTCAGATAGTAAGTCTTCTCACATATCTGTTATTTGTCATAATATCAACACTGGTACAGACCGTTTCATTTTCATTTCTGATAAATGGGTGGAGTCTTGTGGTTACAGAAAGTGATAAGAGCAGTGCAATGTACGATCTGATACCTATGAATTTGTACAATCAGATGTCGCCGTATGAGGCATTTGCAATTAGCTATCTGTTGCTGTTTATGTTCCTGTTATCCTGTAGTTTAGCCATGCTATTAGCATCTATATATGGAAAAAAGACTTTGACATTCTGGGTGGTGATGATATCCATAGCAGTAGGAATAGTATTTTGTGCAGTGAAGTCAAAGTGGATGTGGGTTTTCCCTGTAAGTCATTCCATATTATGGATACATTTCCAGAACTATTATAGGAAATATGTCATGTCGCCTTGGATATCCATATTGATATTGGGGGTGTTACTTGTGGTGGGATATTTACTTGTTATGCATTTTTCAAAGAAGTTAAATGTTGACAGATTAAGGGGGGAACAGGAATAGATGATAGAAGTAAATGACGTAACGTTAAAGACGAAGGAATATACAATATTGGATAATGTATCCATAAAGGTTGATAAGGGCGAGATAGTAGGACTTGTAGGAGGAAACGGTTCAGGAAAGACTATGCTTATGAAGTGTATCTGCGGATTTTACAATGACTACAGCGGAACGATAGAAGTGGGGGGAAAGGAGATAGGAAAAGATATTGATTTCCCTGAGAATGTAGGAATAATTATAGAGAATCCCGGATTTATCCCCTACTACAGTGGTTTTAAGAATCTAAAAATATTGGCTGATCTGCGCGGGAAAATAACGGAAGAGGATATATATTCATATATGGAACTGGTCGGTCTTGATCCGAAACTCAGACGCTCAGTCAGAAAGTATTCCCTTGGAATGCGTCAGAGACTGGGACTTGCCCAGGCGCTCATGGAGCAGCCGCAATTACTCATTTTGGATGAACCATTTAATGGCCTTGATAAGGAAATGGTAAAAGATATAAGGCAGATCCTTATCAAAGAGAAAGAAAAGGGAACGACTATTTTACTGTCATCCCATAACTCGGATGATATCGATCTTCTGTGTGATAGATGTTATCATCTTGATGCCGGAAAACTGGTTTAGGAAATAGTATAAGGTTTTGGTGATAACCTGATATTAAATAACCCCGGATGGCTTTGCATGTGGTGCGAAACCATCCGGGGTTTTATGGCGGGATGCTTGTTTATCTGGCAGCCGCCTTAAGAAGCATCTCTTTAAGTTCGTCAGGTGAAAACTTGTAATGTGAGTTGCAGAACTGGCAGTTGACCTCTATAGGTTCGCCCTCCTCAAGGAGACTTGCGATCTCTTTCTTCCCGAGGCTGAGTACCGCATTGTAGTATCTCTCCTTGCTGCAGTTGCAGTGCCACTCTGTAGGGAGTTCATCCGTCACGACCACATCATATCCCTCAAATACATCTTTGATGATGTCGAGAGGAGTCTTGCCTTCATCAAGTAAACTTGTGATGGATGAGAACTCGTTCAGTCTCTTTTCGAGAACGTCGATGAGTTCATCCGATGCAAATGGCATGAGCTGGATGATGAATCCGCCTGCCTGTTTTACTGTGTTGTCTTTCTCCATAAGCACGCCAAGGGCGACAGAAGTAGGGATCTGCTCTGATGTTGCAAAGTAATATGTCAGATCCTCGGCGATCTCACCTGATACGAGCTGTGTCTGACCGACATAAGGCTCCTTGAGGCCTATATCCTTGATGACTGACAAAACACCCAGATCGAGGGCTTTGGCAACATCCAGCTTGCCCTTGTCATTTGCGTGAAGTATCACATTGGGATTGTTGACATAGCCTTTGACTCTGGAGTGTGCATCTGCAGTTACGGTCAGTCCGCCTATCGGACCATTGCACTGGATCTGAAGTGTAAGTACATCGGATTCATTCTTGCACTGTGCGCCCATAAGTGCTCCTGCTGTGAGCAGTCTTCCCAGTGCAGCCGTTGCCACAGGGCTTGTGTTGTGGATAGACCTTGCGGTCTCCACGATATCTCTTGTTGTACCGGCGAAGAATCTTACCTGATTGTTCGCCGCCATACCTCTTATTATATGATCACTCATGTTATATACCTCTTTTCTAAATTGTATGAATAAATAATAGCAGCCGCAAATATAACTGTGTCTGAAATGTACACAGCACAGCCTGATTTTATAAGAACTGTACAGGTCCAGAGTGTACAATCCAAGTTATTCTATAATATAGAGGGAAAGTTGACAACCCTATTATTCGTAATGTTTGTTGTCCTGATGGGTTTCCCTTGCAACCACATATATTCGTTCACTTTTATCAGTTGCCGGTTCCCATGTAAATGCATCATATAATGCTACAAGTTCCATACCGGAGTCCTGGACACATTTCTTCATATCGTCTATGGTGAGACCGCGCTGATAGTGGAATTCCTGGTATTTTCTGTACAGAGGAAAAGCTTCGTTATCTGAAGCTGATGCGCTGTGACAGCTTTCTGTGTGATCAGATGTCGCTGAACAGGAATCGCTGTATGCTTCATTATCTTCATTATCGTCATCGGGGTCAAAAGTTTCATCGGATTCTTCAGTTTCATCAACCTCGGGAAGAAACAGACTCAAAGTCAGCTCATTTATATCATTTTCGGAGTCATAGAAATTATCCCATATGAAGCTGACGTCCTCCCTATCCTCCGCGATGGTAGAGTCTGCAACTACATCTTTGAAGTAGTGTCTTGTCTTGAAATCACAGACAAATATTCCCCTGGCTTCAAGATAATTATTTGCCAGCCTGAATACATGTGAGATATCTGAAAGCTCAGTGAGATAGTTGATACTGTCGCATACGCACACAATGGCGTTCACAGTTCCGAACAGTTCAAATTCCCTCATGTCCTGCATGAGATAGAGTATGGATTCATGCCCTGTTTCAATCTTTTTATCATTTGCGATCTCAAGCATGTCATAGGAATTGTCGATTCCTATCATGTCATATCCGGCATCAGCCAGTCTCTCAGTGACTTCGCCTGTGCCACAGCCCAGCTCGCAGACCAGACCATCTGTAACTCTGTATTTCTGTAAAACTTGTATAATATATGCGCACCAGTCGTCGTACGGAATGTTGTCCATCAGTTCGTCGTAGACGCTGGCAAAAACCTCGTAAGCGTTCATATGTGCCTCCGGTGAAAGTCAAATTATGTTATTTTACTTTTTGGATAACTACGCCGTTTTTTACGGAATAGACATGTCCTTTGTATGTTTTTAAACCTGAAAAACTGCTGCATACTGCGCCGTTTTTTACATAGTAAGTTTTTTGTTGTATCTTATGAAAGCTGAAACTTTGTTGCTCCAAACGCCATTCTTCACATAATAGTATTTTTTATTATACTTCACGATGGCAGTGGTTCTGCACAAGACGCCATTTTTCACATAAAAATATTTGTTGTTGTATTTTACGATAGCGTTGGTCCTGTTCAGGGTTCCATTTTTCACATAAAAATATTTGCCGTTGTATTTAACGAGAGTAGTGACCCTGCACAAGACGCCATTTCTTACATAAAAGTACTTATTGTGATATTTCACGAGAGTAGTGGTATTGCACAATTTCCCATTTTTCACATAGTAATATTTGCCATTGTACCTTGCAAGAGTCCCAGCAGAGCTTTGGACACCATTTTTAAAATATGTGAGAGTTCCATTTACATTTCGGAGCCCGGTAAAATTGACAATATTGCCTGAGATATTTTTTATGCATGTCAGGTTGCCGGTTGTACTAAGGTATGTCTTATCTGATGCCAGTGTTATAAATGTGTTTCCGTTTGCCTTTGCATATTTTTCGGCTGTACTTCCAGCATATCCTATAATAGTACAATTTGGAGCGGCATTATTTCCCAATATTGCATCTTTCGATAGCACGATCAGCTGACATGAGTCGTTGTAAAACGCATAATCGCCGATAGACTTAACTGATGCTGGAATGATTACTGAAGACAGTTTACTACAATCGCCAAAAGCTCCTTCGCCTATAGATGTGACAGAGCCGGGAATTGTGACGGATGTCAGATTTGGATTGTAATAAAAGCTGTAATTATTGATAGTGGTAACACCATTTTTCACGGTTACGCTGCTTTTATTGTTTGGAACAGTATAGATGGCTTTGCCATCTTTAGTATATATTATTCCGTCAATGCTCTTGTATACCGGGTTGCCACTGGCAACAGACAAATTGCTAAGCTTCTTAAGACCTGCAAAAGCAACATTTGATATATATGTTACACTTGCAGGTATGGATATAGATGATATGGAATCTTTGTTGCATGAATAGTAAAATACATTTTCTCCTGATTCGCCTATGGCAGTGATATTGTCTGGAATTACTATATTGTCATCAAAGCCATCGTACTGGTACAGCACACCATCATCTTCGGAAAAAGCGGATGCTTCATACAAGCTGTACATTCTTGGCGCAGTGCCGGAATATCCGGCGTCGGCAATGTAGAGCTTCCCGTCGCAGAGAGCAACAACATTCCGGTGCCCACTGCCTGCACCAGGATCTCGGTTTGCCATTCGTATGTGATTTTTTACACCTGTTTTATCACAGAGTTCCATAATAAGATCACAGCTTGCCCAGCAGTCACCGCCTCCGTATATGATCATGGATTCGGCTGAGGAATATGAAGCACTGTAACTGTATGTGTCAGCCACATATTTAGTGATGGCTTTGAGTTTATCGTAATCAGTCATGGTACTGGTTATGTTGTCGTTAATAAATGACTGTTCAATGTCCTCGACATATGCGGCTGCGTAATTTATTACGTTAAAAGTGATGTCCTTGTAGTTCTTTCCATTAGAAACTCGTACAACCGATTTACCTGTGTTGTATTGGATTTCCTTGGTGGCTCCTTCCGTAGGCCAGGTTGAGCCAAATCCGTTTTTCCAGTACCATACTGTATATTGCGGCTTTACAAGCCCAGATGAGGATACGGTTACGGAACCGCCGCTTATAATGTTGTATGTGATAGATCCGGTCATACCGTATTTTCCAAGCTGATATGTCTTAGCATATGAGGAGGGAATGGAGAGAGCATCTGAATATGATGAGTTAAGTACATACAGTTTGGTTTCTGATGATGATTGGGAGGTGGCTGCAAGAGCCGCAATATCGTCATCTGAAGAATACAGTTCTGTTTCTTTGTTCGTGTCATTGGAATTTTCTGTTGAATTTTCGTAGTAACCGGAAGGTGCGATGCCGTTATCTGCGGCAAGAGCAGATGTTGATCCGATATAGGCTGTGGCTATAGCCGATACTGCCAAAAGTAGAATAGATAATCCTTTTTTCACAAATAATACCCCCTTAATCCTTAAAGCTCCAGCCGTGCAGAATCTGCCTTTGGCAAATGGCTGAAGTGTGCTTTCCTATATAGATATAGAAATTTTGATTAAAATAATACTACCACACAAGAGTGTGCATATGCAATTGAATGTGCATATTATATATATGTTGAGAGTCGTTGTTGCTAACAATTGAATTCTGGAATATAATCACAATATATTTAGAGAAGAAAGAGGACAAACGCAATGGAATACTGGGATATTTACGATGTGAACAAGCAGCCTACAGGGCGCACGATGAAGAGAAATGACTGGAATATGAAGCCGGGGGATTATCACCTCACAGTGCTCGGTGTGCTTCAGAACAGAGAGGGAAAGTATCTGATAACCAAGCGTGTCATGACAAAGGCGTGGGCAGCAGGCTGGTGGGAGGTATCCGGCGGCGGAGTGCAGGCGGGAGAATCATCCATAGAGGCTGTCAGACGAGAGGTGATTGAGGAGACAGGCATAGACGTAAGCGATTTCGATGGAGGTCTGCAGTTTACATATAGAAGAGATAACCCGGATGAGAAGGACAACTACTTTGTGGATGTGTACAAATTCACAGGTGACTTTGAAGAAAAGGATGTCAGACCTCAGGAGGCGGAGACCGATGGTTTCAAGCTGGCAACTCTGGATGAGATAAAGGAATATGCAGAGCAGGGGATATTCCTTCACTATGACAGCATCAAGAAAGTATTTGGATAAGAACTGCAGCCTGTGATATGCAGAAAGTGAGAGAAAAGCAAAAACCGGCATATCATGGTGAACGAATAATATGCGGAAGAATATGCAGGGTATATACTAAAAAATAGTTTGAAAAACACAGCTTATATGCTAATATAGTTAAGATTAGAGAGAATAAGGCTGAAAATACGCTGCAGCCTGAGCAGATAATGATCAAAGCATAAAGCATCAGAATTATCAAAAATTGATTGATATTAAAGATATCAAAGAATAATTTCAAGGAGGCATTTTCAAAAATGGCTGAGACATACAACCACAAAGTCGTTGAAGGAAAGTGGCAGAAGGTCTGGGATGACAACAAGGCATTTGCTGCTACAGATGATTATTCAAAACCAAAGTACTATGCGTTAGTTGAATTCCCATACCCATCAGGACAGGGACTTCACGTAGGTCACCCAAGACCATACACAGCGCTGGATATAGTGGCAAGAAAGAGAAGAATGCAGGGCTACAACGTTCTGTATCCAATGGGCTGGGATGCATTTGGTCTCCCTACAGAGAACTATGCGATCAAGAACAAGATCCATCCAAAGGAAGTAACCAAGACCAATGTTGCAAGATTCAAGAAACAGCTCCACTCACTTGGATACTCATTCGACTGGGACAGAGAGATCAATACAACGGATCCTGAATACTACAAGTGGACACAGTGGATATTCCTTAAGCTTTTCAAGGCTGGTCTCGCATACAAGAAGGAGATGCCTATCAACTGGTGTACATCATGTAAGGTCGGTCTTGCAAATGAGGAAGTTGTCAACGGCGTATGTGAGCGTTGCGGCAGCGAGGTTGTCCGCAAGGTTAAGTCTGAGTGGATGCTCAAGATCACAGATTACGCAGACAAGCTCATCGAGGGACTTGACGGCGTGGATTACATCGAGCGTGTAAAGGTTTCACAGAAGAACTGGATCGGACGATCAACAGGAGCTGAGGTAGATTTCTCAGTAAAGGGCAAAGAGGACAAGCTCCGCATATATACAACAAGATGCGACACACTGTTCGGAGTAACATACATGGTAGTTTCACCAGAGCATCCAATCCTTGACAAGTACAAGGATGAGATCGGCAACTGGTCAGACATCGAGGCATATCGTGAGCAGGCAGCAAAGAAGAGCGACTTCGAGCGTTCAGAACTTGCAAAGGATAAGACTGGTGTATGTATAGACGGACTCACAGCCATCAACCCTGTAAATGGCAAGGAGATCCCAATCTATGTTTCAGACTATGTACTTATGAGCTACGGAACAGGTGCTATCATGGCGGTTCCTGCACATGATGACAGAGACTGGGAATTTGCAAAGAAGTTCGGACTTCCACTCATCCAGGTTGTTGCAAAGGATGGCGAGGAAGTGGATATAAATGAGGCTGCATTTACAGACGTGGCAACAGGAGTGCTCATCAACTCTGATTTCCTCAACGGACTTGAGGTAAAGGATGCAAAGGAGAAGATGATCAAGTTCCTTGAGGAGAAGGGTATCGGTCAGGCAAAGACCAACTACAAGCTCCGTGACTGGGTATTCTCACGTCAGAGATACTGGGGCGAGCCAATTCCTATCGTTCACTGCGATAAGTGTGGTTATGTACCTATCGACGAGAGCCAGCTTCCACTGCTCCTTCCGGAGGTTGACAGTTACATGCCGACAGACAATGGTGAGTCACCACTTGCAGCTATGACAGACTGGGTAAACACCACATGTCCATGCTGTGGCGGTCCGGCAAAGAGAGAGACGGATACCATGCCACAGTGGGCTGGATCATCATGGTATTTCCTTAGATATACAGATCCTCACAACACAGAGGCTCTTGCAAGCAAGGAGGCGCTCAAGTACTGGCTTCCTGTTGACTGGTACAATGGAGGAATGGAGCATACAACACTTCACCTTCTGTATTCAAGATTCTGGCACAAGTTCCTGTACGATCAGGGCGTAGTTCCTACACCAGAGCCATACCAGAAGAGAACATCACATGGTATGATCCTCGGTGAGAACGGCGAGAAGATGAGTAAGTCAAGAGGCAACGTTGTAAATCCTGACGACATCGTAGATGTATACGGTGCAGATACACTTCGTACCTACGAGATGTTCATCGGAGCATTTGACCTTGCAGCTTCATGGTCAGAGGACGGTGTCAAGGGCTGTAGAAGATTCCTCGACAGAGTATGGAAGCTTCAGGACAGCGTTACAGATGAGAAGGGCTACTCCAAGGATATGGAGACCAAGATGCATCAGGTCATCAAGAAGGTTTCAAATGACTTCGAGAACCTGAAGTACAACACAGCTATCGCCGCCATGATGGCACTTCTCAACGACTTCTACAAGAAGGGAAGCGTAACAGCAGATGAGTTCAAGACACTGCTTATCCTGTTAAACCCTGTTGCACCTCATATCACAGAGGAGCTGTGGTCAGTAAAGAACTACGGCGGATATGTATATCAGCAGACATGGCCAGAGTTCGATGAGACAAAGACAGTTGAGTCAACAGTTGAGATTGCTGTACAGATCAACGGTAAGACAAAGGCAACACTTGCAATCGGCAAGGAAGATCCTAAGGATGAGGTTATCGCAAAGGCTAAGGAAGTAATTGCCGACAAGCTTACAGGTAACGTTATCAAAGAGATTTATGTTCCTGGACGTATTGTGAATATAGTTATGAAATAAAGCTATATGTTTATTCAGAAATGAGTAGATAATAAAGAGATAGAAAAAGGTTGTGTGGAGAAATATATTCCTGCACAACCTTTTTCTCTTCAATACTGCATGTGAAATGTTTAGCAGGATCATCGCGAACGAGGCCATAAGGTTCAGCATTTTAAAGGATAGCGATGTGCTTGATTCGGAAGACAAGAGGTAGTATATGGACCTGATAACAGGAACGCTAACTATTCCGAATCTGGTTTGCAGCATTCTTACATTGAGCAGAATGTTACATAAACACTATGGTGAGCAGATGGTTGTATCCAATAAGGAGTCCTGAGATGGTTACTGCGATATTATGGTGCAGGTGGCAAATTATTTTATCATTATTGTGACTACTTAATATACGGCAGCACACTCTTCACAATATTCTTGATAGCGTCTCTCTTTGACAGAGGAACAGTCTCAATGATGTGGCTGAGGTCGTCATTTATCATGACATCACGGGCGCCGGAAGAGATATCCGGAGTTCTGCCGAACAGAATATAGTCGGTGGAGGTGCCGAGAGCTAGAGCGATATCAGTCAGAGTGTACAGACTCATGGTTTTCTGACCGTGTTCTATCTCGTAGACAAAGTGGGCAGATATGCCAGCCTTCTCTGCAAGTTGCTCCTGAGTAAGTTTGAGTGATTTCCTTATTTTCTTTATGCGCTTGCCTGCTTCAAATATATCCATTATAAAACCCTTTCGATGTAAGAAGTATACGAGAACCCTTATGTGGAAGAGTTCCCATAAAACAAATATAAAAATAGGTCAGACATAACGGCACTGGCTATAAGCGACAAAACACGTATAAGTATATCCTGTAGATATATAAAAATGAAATATATCTACGGGATAGGGTATATGTTGCTGCTGGCTACAGAAAACTTCGGAGCATATTGATCTTCTGCTTTTCTTGGGGAGACATTCCCTCGGACAGGATATCGATCACAATCTCGGATTCTGCTTTGCTAAATGACAGATCACGTTTCTTCAGCTCGTTGTTGATCTCCATGAGCTGCGGGAGAATCTGTTCTGGAGACATGGCCGTTGCGGTGTGGGAAAGACGAAATAGGATCTCCCTTTTAAGCGGGTGCATATTTCTAAGTCTTGGGTCGTTTTGAAGATTCATATAAAAAGTCCTTTCTGGAAATAATTCAGTCAGATCTATAGATTATTCCGATCATATTCATCGAACAGATCCTGGATGGAACCGTACAGGTCGTCTGATGTATGAATGTCTTGTGCAGCCTGGGAATCATTTGAATACGGGTTATCTTGAGCCTCATCTGCATAAGAGCTATTCTGGTTTTCACAACCGTTCGGTCTGTAGTGTTCGTACAGGGGTTCAGTATCATTTTCTGATGATGAAGAGGTGCCAAACAGATTGGAGAACAGGCCGCTGCCCCTGGATCCTTTGCCAGACATTTCCTTTGATGCCTCCATCACCTTCATCATATCCATCATTTTTTTGATATTTGCAAATTGTCCCTGGACATCAGGAAAACCGCATGCGGCAAGAGAGGACAGGATGTCATCCTGGTTATTGATGTCCTTGTGGAGACCGCAGCTTTCCATGTAGTTTCTGTCCTGAAGACAGGAGAGGATAGACTGGAGCTCCATAATCTTTATGTACATGGCAAGTGGTGCTTTCATGTTGTCAGACACAAATGGAAGAATTGCCTCGAGCATGAAAAGACTGTCATCACGTATTAAGTTGTCGAGGGGATGACGAAAATTACCACTAAACATGTGCCTCTCCATTATGCATACTCAGATGTCGGCAGACCTTTGCAGTTATACTATAATCTATGTGCGGGGTAATAAAAAAATACCAGCAGAATTGCTCCTGCTGGCATAGATTAAGAGCACAAAACAAAAGTTTATGCTTCGTCTTTAGCTGTGACTGACTCCGGGCTGTTAGCAGCAGCCGCAGTCATTTCCGCAGCCACCGCAGCCACAGCCGTTGTTGCTGTTACCGCAACCTCCGCAGCATAACAGGAGAAGAATTATCCATATACAGCTGTTGTCGTTACCGCAGCCGCCTCCGAATCCGTTGTCGCCGCAGCCACCGCAGAAGAGAAGAAGAATGATGATAAGTGTGCAACTGTTGCATCCGCAGGAACCTCCGCAAGAAAGTCCGTTTCTTCCACAAGCACACTGTGTTGCTGATAAGTCACTCATGGTAAGCCTCCAATGATTTTGTTCATGGTATACCATATTCTGAGGCATGAAATGTGTTACAAAAAATTATGAAAAAATATCGTTTTAAAACTGAGATATAAATCAATCTTAATGCAGTCAATTCAATGTTCTAAAAAATGGGACGGTATGGTATAATGAGCGCAAGTGAGCCAACATGCTTGCATGATTGGTGAGCGGCGAATTGGATCATGATAGTTGCGACAGCAACGGAAAGCACCGTAGGTGCGAATCATGATATAGCGAACTCGCAATAAGGGGGAATCAGGCGAATCCCGGTGAAAAAACGGAGCCGTGCGCTGAATGTGCACGAATATCATCAAGTGTATTTTAAGGGGCAGTTGATGACAGGTAACAAGAAAATATATCAGAAAAAGGACAGGGGGAATAATAAGTTGTTATATCGCTGTGTAAATTGTGGCGGCAATGTTGTGTATGAGCCGTCGAAGAAGATGATGATCTGCATGAGCTGTGGTGGCAGTGAGTGTCAGGAAGTAGTTCCGTCAAAGGAACCTATGGTCTGTGTGAATTGTGGTTCACAGATTCCATACACAGAGTTTCAGTCTGCGGGTCGATGTCCGGCATGTGGTACATATCAGCTCAGGGATGATAAGGTCAGTTATCCGTATGGCGCGGATGCGGTGCTTCCATTTAAGATATCAAAGCATGAGGCAGAGGAAAAACTCAAAGAAGAATTTGGAAAGAAGTTGTTCCTGCCGGGATCGTTCCTTTCCCAGAAGACACTGGAACATCTCAAGGGAGTATATGTTCCATTTTGGATGTATGATTACGACTCAAATGTGGACTATCAGGCGGTTGGAACGAAGGTGAGAACCTGGACATCCGGAGACAAGAGGTACACAGAGACTTCATATTTTGATGTAGCAAGAAAGATACATGTCAATTACCAGGGAATCCCGGTTGATGCTTCCATAGCCATGGAGGATGGCATCATGGATCTCATGGAACCATATGATTATGCGGAGCTTATAAAGCATGACAATAAGTTTCTTTCGGGATTTGAGGCTGAGACATACAATATGCCGCCAGATCAGCTTGCATTCAGAGCACAGGAAAAAGCTGACAAGGCGAACAGGGGCTGGATACGTGAGTATACCAGCGGTTATGACACGCTCACAAGCGAGAGATTCACAAGCAACAACAGGCAGACCGGAACAAAGTTTGCACTCATGCCGGTATGGGTGTATGAGTACAGATTTCAGAATCAGAACTATAAGTTCTACGTGAACGGCCAGACGGGTAAATGTATCGGGACACCGCCTAGAAGCATAGGTAAGGCGGTCGGACTGACAGCCCTTGTTATGGCATCAGTATTTATCGGACTTGACGGATTATCATTGTTATTGGGGGTGCTGTAAATGAATAAAACATTAAAGAAATTCCTGATAACTATGTTTATAATAATGGGCATCGGTATCGTGTTTATTATTATGTATTTTGTGAAGTCCAGTGCAAATCTGAAGCATGATGCTAGAAACAACGAGGCTTGCAAGACAAATGAACGTCTGTTTGATTATGCAGACAAACTCACGGATTCACAGGAATCCACCATCAGGGCGGATATAGAAGCCATACAGGAAAAAGTAGGTATGGATTTCGTTATATTTATAGTAGACAGCAGCACAGATCTGTCAGACATTGGCATGTACATAGGTGACAGCTGGCAGCTGGCAAGTGATCTGTGTGACTATTACAGATTTGGCTGGGAGGCATGGCCTCAGGGATCTTATCTTGATGGATATGATACGAGCACAAGTGTCGTGATAGTTGCAAATTGGGATACTGGAGATCTTGGATATTCCACAGGCGGAAAGGCAAGGGACAGAATCAGCAACTCAAAGGCACAGAAGATAGTTGATTATGGATGCAAGATTCTTCGCGATGATCCTGTGGGAGGATTTGAGAGAATGATAAGCAAGACACAGAAGGCTATGGCTGGAAGTGGTCATGGAATCAACTTCCTGTCACCATTTATATGCTTTGTTGTTTCTCTTGTGCTTTCTATAATCTTCTTCTGCATCAACTATTCAAAGAAGGCTGGAAAGGACACGACGACAGCGTCCACATACAGTGACGGAAATGCACAGATCATTGACAGAAGAGATATATTTATAAGAAAGGAAGTTCACAGTGTCAAGATTCAGTCGTCATCTGACAGCTCTGGCGGTTCTGGAGGCGGAGGCGGTGAACACGGCGGTGCCAGTGGACATTTCTAAATAACCTGGAGACAATATGTTTAAGAACAAAAAGTTTGAATGTTATCTTTTAAAAAACAGAATACCTGGAGTAGTGCTGGCTGTCCTTATGACAGTGTTCATGTTGATGATGGCAGGGCGATTTGAACTGCTTAACAGACTTGACAGCAAGACATACAGGACACTCAATGAGATAGAGAGCATATCAAATCCATATGGCAGTGATGTTAAGATCACAGTTGATAGGGCGGACTACCTCGGATATGATTATTTTGTTGACTCGGAGAGACAGGGAAGCTATTACATTTGTCAGCAGGATGGTCGGTATGCGATACTCCTGTTAAAGAGCAATGATGACGTAGTACTCAATTATACTATAAAGGGAAGAATGATATCCGGAGGAAGTGAGTACTCATCGATCATAGATGGAATAACATCAGATATGGGGATTGCCGCAGCACAGCTTGAGACGAGAATGTATCCCCTCATAATAAGCGAGGTGGATTTCCCAAGGATATATTACAACATGATGCTCCTGGTGCTGATAGTGACAGTGCTTTGGTCTGTATATGTGATCGTCAGATGCATATACGAGGTGAGTTGCCCGTGGAAGGTACGCAGTGTCAGAGATGTTCTTGGAAAGCGGGCTGACAGGCAGACTATCAGAGATATAGACTCCCAGCTCAGGTATGAGATGTATTACGATCAGTATGGAATAGCTATAACGGACAAATACTTTGTTTGCCATGGAATGTGGCACACGGATGTGGTTGCGTTGGACAACATAGAGACATTCAAGAAGCTCAGGACATCCTCAAACATAGGATCAGGCAAAAAGAAGATATATAAGCTTCTCATGGTCGATGTGGATGGAGTTACATATGAACAGGATTTCCGTTCGGAAAAAGACATCAATGAAGCTCTTTCATATCTGTCGGACGATAAGAGAGTTAAGAGATAGCAGTCAAAATGTAACTTGCAAGATAATATAAAAGCCAGTATAAAAGTCAATTTTAAATTGGGCATAGAACAATACCTATAGAACAATACCTAACCTATAGAACAAAAGGCGCCGCATGCGATATATAGATCGATTAAGATCTGAATTGCATGCGGCACCTTTTATGCATAAAGCGCATTTTCTGATAATACGGATTTATACGTCTAGCTTGTCCTGTTCCTCAAGAACTGCAGGATCCTCTGATGTATCGGAAAGTCCCATATACTCATCACCGATTACATCGGCACTCTTTGAGTCTGCCGCCTGGGCAACAGCACCGGTTGCCTCTGCGATGACGTCCTCAGTCTCTGCAACGGCCTCGGTCACAGCCTTGGCTGTCTCCTCGTCAGTTGCCTCTGAAGCGGCACTGATTGAAGCATCATTGCCTGAGATGGTGACGTCCGATGCGGAAGATTCGTCTTCACTCTCACCGTGAAGTGTGAAATACTCACGGTCTGCATCCTCCGGATGATCCATCTTGTCCTTTATAGTATCCTTGAGCTTGTCATATTTGTCAGATACGGTATCCTTTGCTTTTTTTACTGTGTCTGAATCCTTTACCTTATGGTAAGTATCCTTCAGAGCTTCCTTTGCCTTCTGAACAGACTCAGAATCCTTTACTTTATGATATGTTTCTGAGGCTGCTGATGTGGCCTTTTGGACATTCTCATTTTCTTTTATCTTTCTGACGGCTTCAGAATCCTTAACCTTGTGATAAGAATCTGAAGCTGCTGCTTTTGCTTTCTTTATGGTGTCGTTTGATTCAACAGTCTGGTATGCTTTTGTGGCCTTGAGCTTGTCCTTAAAAAGGTAGCACACGCCGCCTGCGGCTGCGAGGGTAAGAGCTAATTTAGTTAAATTCTTCATAGTATATATCCCCTTTCTACTAATGTATATAACTTATCCATTTATTTTAATATGTATTCGCCTCAAATGCAATAATTCAGATATTAATATAGTGTGTAAATAACGTGAAGATTGTATAAAATTTCAGAGTTTATAGATGTTTTTCAGGAAGTTCATAGACATTTAATATTTGCGCATTATATATAGTATATGCTATATTCAAACATAGTGCTTAAAACTAAAAACGAAAGGGTGTTTGATCGTATGGAGAAATACAGAGAACAGTTGGATGATCTGAAAAAAGAAATAAAAGAACTTGAAGGAAGATCCACGACATATTCAGGTGTGAGATTTGTGAGCTTCATTGTAGCTGTGGCAGGACTTATCATAGGAATATACGACAGCAGGAGCGTGTTTATTGCCATAGGTATAGTGCTTGCAGTGGCGTTCATAGCCATGGTGTTTGTACATGGTAAACTCAGCGAAAAGCTTGAATATAAGAAGGCTGAGGCTGAGGTGCTGAGAAGGTATGTTGCCAGGTTCGGTGATGACTGGAAGAAGTTTTGTGAGAACGGAAGCGAATATTTGGGTAAGGATGATCTTGCTGCTAAGGATATGGATCTTCTCGGACAAAACTCACTGTTTCAGTTCATATGTACGGCCGGAACAGAGGAAGGACGACGCAGCCTTGCAAAGAGTATCAAAGATCCTGGATATGATATTGCGATGATAGGAAAACGTCAGGAGGCGATAAAGGAGCTTGGTGAAAAGGATGATTTTTCACTTGCCTTTGAGACTCTTGGTGTGAAGGCCGGAATGGGAAAAAAGAAGAAATATACAGCAGACGAGTTTGTCGCATACTGCAGCAGTGATGACCATATACCGGGGATATTCAATGTGCTTAGATTTGTGTTCCCACTTATAACTGTGGCACTTTTTGTGCTCGGCATCATGAACAGGATAAATATCGGATGGACGCTTGTGTCATTCTTTGCCGTACTGCTGTTTTCGTGGCTGTTTTCAGGCGTTGCGGGACAGGCGGTAATGCCGATGATATCATTTGGATATGTCCTTGATGACTACATCAACATGTTTGAACTTATATCCAGAGAGCAGTTTGAAAGTGAGCTTCTCTGCGATATCAGAGAAAATCTTTCTCAGGATTCAGGAGCGCTGGCAGCGATAAAGAAACTCAGATCCATAAGTGCAGCATTCAATATCAGATACAATCCTATAGTTCATCAGCTCCTCTGCGGACTTACGATGTGGGACTTCCATATCGGCAGTATGATGGACAGATGGAAGAAGGACAATGGTCAGGATGTCGCAGGATGGATAAAGGCTGTTTCTGACATGGAGGAACTTATGTCATTTACAGTCCTCACCAGAACAAGGGATGTGGTGTATCCACAGGTCGGGGACAGTGCAAATGTGCATGTTGAGGCGAAGGGGATGAGACACCCACTCATAGCGCCTGAGGTAGTTGTTGAAAATGATGCAAGCTTTAAGGGTGGCGCGGCGATAATAACGGGAAGCAATATGTCCGGAAAGACTACATTCCTCAGAACACTGGGAATCAACCTTGTGCTCGCATATGCTGGGGCGCCGGTGTGCGCTGAATACATGGAGACTGATGTCATGAAGATATTTACTTCGATGAGAGTGACGGATGATGTAAGCAATGGTATCTCTACATTTTATGCGGAGATTCTTAGAATAAAGACTATGGTGGAGTACCGCAAAGAGAATAAGCCGATGCTGTGCCTGATAGATGAGATATTCAAGGGTACTAACTCGGCGGACAGGATAGTTGGAGCAACACAGGTCATCAGGAAGCTTGCTGCGGCAAATTCAATGACACTGGTGTCCACCCATGATTTTGAACTGTGCGATCTCAAGGCGGAGGATGGAACACCTGCGGTGAACTATCACTTTGAGGAGTATTACGAGGGTGACCAGTTAAAGTTCGACTACAAGAAGAAGGATGGAAGGTGTACCACGACAAATGCCATGGCGATACTTCATATGGCTGGACTTGCCTGACGAAAAGCACGGTAAAAATGCACAAAAATGCGAAAAATATTAGTGACTATATTTTTGAGTAATTATGCACAATGACAATTATCAGTAATAACCAAAAACTTTGTTGAATGATTTTACCAAATATGATATATTTGGAGTAGTGATTTTATGGGGAATGCCATAGGAATATTTCGTTAGATATAAAAAAAATAATAACAGACGTGAAAAGATGCGTTAAACAACTTACACAACAACAAACGCAACAAACAAAGGAGGTTGACATATTATGTTACCAGCAAATATAGGACAGGCGGGGGATAATGCATTATCTATTGCTGCATCCAGCAATAAGGGAACTCTTATTCGTTATCTGAATGATCAGGTAGAAGACGGATTTTATACACTGGTTATAGACAGCTTAAAGGATTCCAATTTTGATCTGTCAACTATGACAGTTGACGATGAGGTACGTGCCCAGTGTACAAAGCTGTATGAGCTTGCTGAGTTCGTGGACTTCAATATAAAGGCGACTGGTCACTATGCGATTGAGGAGTGGATAGAGCCACTGTTCAGATTTGTATATGGCGATATAGACCCAACTGATATCGATACACCTGTATCAGCTACTGGTGTGTACAGATACAGTGTGTGGCTGCTCTATTTGTTGCAGCTAGAGAAGATCCCGGAGTGTATGAAGCTCATAGGAGACAAAATCGCACCACTTCTCATCAACATTTCATATCAGATACTTGAGGATGATGACAGACCAAAGAACTTCGACAAGGCACTTCTTGGCTACCTTGATCTCATCAATGTAGTTATGGAGATGGATATATCCGCTGACGATATCGGTTCAGATTCATATATCAACAACCTTGAAGTCCTTTATGATTATGTTATAGAGGATGCACATGCACCTAACGATTATAAGATACAGCTGTCTATCAATCTGTTTTCAATATATATTGCAAACAAGCAGTATGAGAAGGCATTCCAGTTCTATGGATTGAATGCAGAGTACATACCTATAGATAACCTGTCGGTATACTCTAATTTCAAGGAGCTCATTAAGAATGTTACAAGCACAGAGGCTGCCAAGATACTTAGCAGCAAGGTGGCTTCAGAGATATCCAAGCAGGAAGTATACAATAAGAGAATAGATTCATTACTCAATGAGACCTGCGCATTTACAAAGAAGGTATATCAGGCTATCGAGAATGAGCCAGAGGTCAAGAAGGTACTTCAGACACTTGGTTCAGGAGCGCAGCTCAGTGGACGCCAGAACATACCAGAGGGAGCATACGAGTACAACAAGCTCTTCATTGAGTGTGGAATAAAGGCATATGTCAACTCTGATATAACACAGAAGTCATATGAGGAGAAGTATGAGAGTCTGGAGATTCTCTCAAAGGCACTCAATGTTCTGTTCGAGGGATACAGCCTTTACGAGGTATCCAACAAGATAGAGGATCAGTACATAGAGCTTACATGGTGTTGCAACTTCCTGAATGCCAACCCTGCAATGCTCAAGGCATTCTTTAGCGTAAAAGAGAAGATCAAGGTATTCGATGTAAGAAAGAAGTCAATTGTAGAGAAGAACAACAAGAACAAAGAAGTTTACTCAATGCTTGACAACAGACAGAAGATACTGCTCTTTATGGCAGCAGAGGATATGGTTGTCAACGGACTCAACAGCACAAAGAAGATGGTACTTGCATCAAGCTATGATATCAACACAGCAAAGAAGTACCTTCACGATACATATGTCAGAACAACTCTTCCAGAGAAGTACAAGGAGGAGAATGAGCAGGGTGGCGGCGGATTGTTCGGCAAGAAGCAGCAGGCTATGCCAGCGGATCTCGTATCATTGTGCAAAGCAGCTGTGGTTGAGGAGATGCTTTGTAAATCAGAGTTCCTGTATCATCAGCATACACTCAAGGGGCTTGACAAGCCAACCGCAGAGGAGATGACATATTCCGTTGCATGTCTTATCAAGTGTATAAACCACATGATAAATAAGAAGAGCAAGGCAGCAGCTGCACCTAACAAGAAGGTCATAATCACAAAGACAGGTAAGGTTATAGAGCTCAATGATGAGTCAGGACAGGCACCAGATAAGCAGGAGTCAGGAATCATCGAGGCTATAGAGAACATAGTTGTTCAGCTTAAGGACAAGAGCGAGAGCAATGTGAAGTATGTCAAAGATTACATTGAGGATCTTCTGAATACTCTTATGAAGTATAATTGGGATATGAATGTACAGCTTGACGAGTTCTCAGGTGAGGAACTCAGAAACAAGGCGTTCACAGTTATCAAGAAGCTCAACTATGATCTTCTCAGATAATAATATATAGCATACAATAAAACCACCGGAATGGCATTGTCTGATCAGATCAGCCGTTCTGGTGGTTTTTGTTTTGCAGGCAGCGAAAAAAATATAATACCACGGGTTTGTTCCGTGAATGTCTGTTAGTACTGGAAAAAGTCAACACTATATGCTAGAATAGATTGGATTTGAAAAAAGATAAGATCAGGAGGATTAGAAATGGCAAAATTCATTAAGACACCAGTAAAAGGTATGTGTGATCAGCTTCCGGCTGATATGAGGCTGAGAGAGCATGTGCTTTCAATGATAAAGACAAGTTATTCCAGATTTGGATTTACACAGATAGAGACTCCTGTTATGGAACATATAGAGAACCTGACGAGCAAGCAGGGCGGCGACAACGAGAAGCTTATCTTCAAGGTTATGAAGAGAGGAGCAGATCTTGCCAGAGCTATAGATGCAGGTAAAGGAGAACTGGCGGACAGCGGACTTAGATATGACCTGACACTCCCTCTTTCGAGATACTATGCAAACAACAAGGAACAGCTTCCAAGTCCTTTTAAGGCACTCCAGATCGGACCGGTATTTCGTGCGGATCAGCCTCAGAAGGGCAGATTCAGAATGTTTACACAGTGTGACATAGATATTCTTGGAGACAACACAAACCTTGCAGAGATAGAGCTTGTGGCAGCCACATCAGATATGCTCTCAGGGATATTCTCAGAGGTTGGTATAACAGATTTCACGATCCACATCAACGACAGGCAGATACTCCGCGGAGCAGCAAAAAACGCAGGCTTTGCTGAAGACGACATAGCATCAATACTTATAAGTCTTGATAAGTATGACAAGATCGGCCTCGACGGAATAAGAGCAGAGCTTACAGAAAATGGATACGATGCTGCCATGGTAGACAAGTATCTCGAGATATATCAGAATCTTGGAGATGTCAGCTGTGCAGCTTTTTGTAAGGACATCAATGAGAACTGTCTTGATCCAAAGGTGGTTTCAAACATGGATGAGATCATCTCAAGTGCCAGAACAATGGTTGCAGATGGCGTTAAGATCGTATTTGATCCTACTCTTGTAAGAGGAATGGGATATTACACAGGTCCTATATTTGAGGTTACTATTGATGATTACAATTTCTCCATCGCAGGTGGCGGAAGATATGACAAGATGGTGGGAAATTTCTGTGGACAGGATGTTCCCGCAACGGGATTCTCAATTGGATTTGAGCGAATCATCACTATTCTTAAGGACAAGCTGGACAACGGATATAAGATAGATGCTGACAATGTTGCAATCCTCATCCACAAGGATGTAACTCTTGACAAGAAGCTTGAGATATTCAAGGAGGCGAAGGAGCTTCGCCAGGCTGGCAGGACAGTCACAATACAGATGATGAGAAAGAACATGAAGCAACAGATAAACATGCTTGAGGCAGAGGGATACACTGAGTTCAAGAAGGTGTATAACGACTGATTCTGAGAGCAGTCGGGTGATAATATAAAAATGGGCTGACACTTAAATGACCGGTTGATCGTTTAGTCACAGCCCATTTTTATTTTGTCTTTTATCTTACAATGCCGTGTTTCTTTTTGAAGTAGGCTATAAACGGTTTTTCAATGATCCTTTTCAGAGTTATCTGAATCTCTTCATGGCTGGTGTCTATAGGTTTTACGAGTATTGTGTGTATGCCAAGACTAGCGCTTCCGATTATATCTGTATATATCTGGTCGCCTACAGCTAGGGTGTTTTCTACGGTGCAGCCAATCTCGTCCATAGCGCGTATGTAACCCTTCTTGGAAGGCTTTCCTGCCTTGTATATGTAATTTACCTTCATCTTTTTGTTAAATGTGGCAACTCTTGGTTCCTTGTTGTTTGAGACTAGGCAGACCTTGAAACCGATGGCTTTCAGCCGTTCCATGAGCTGTATGGCTCGTGAGGTTGCCGGTTCATTGTGCCGCACGAGTGTGTTGTCAATGTCAAACAGAATACCCCTGTAGCCCATATCGTAGTATTTTTTGAAATCTATTTTGTAGGTGGATGAGTAATATTCATCCGGCAGAAATCTTATCATATACAATCCTCCAGTTTAAGTGTTGGAATCAATCGTGAAACATTATACCATAAGTGGAGTGGCGCGTGTATAAGCACTTAATAAAATTATAAAATGCCTTATCCGCGCACTTTCATGTTTTTAATTTCCTGCAAAACATGTATAATGAAAATAATAAGTTTCTGGTATAAGAAAATATTATTATGATCATATCGAAAACATATGACAATAGATAACTGTGTCATAGACATGGATTGGAGGGGGATTACAATACACGTGGCATATGTAATAAGAAAAGAGAAAAATAAATATTTGCTGGACGTTATCAGCCCGTATGAGGCTTTATACTGCTCTGTGTTTGGGGTACAGGCTGACACTCTGTCGTATTCTCAGGATGGCATGTGCAGGCGTATGTTTGATGAGCTTATCGAAAAGCTCAACTACAGAGAGCGTACGGTTATAAGCGAACTGTACGGTTACGGCCGTGAAAGACGAAGTATATCAGATATAGCGGCAGAACTTGAGTGCGATACCGATGAGGTTGATAGGCTTAAGGACAGCGCTCTGGGAAGGCTTAGGGATCCGGATAACTACATATATCTGGAGAAGAGATGGTACTCTGGAAATGACATTACGAACACAGAGAATGAGCTGGATTACAAGGGGAAGCTTCAGACTGAGATACTCAGATATCTTTCGGGGCAGAACACAGATATAGATTATATAACTGCTGTGATGAAGAGAAACAACATCTCTGTGAAAAGGGTGTATAGGAATGTTCCTGCGGCTGAACCGGGCGGTGACAGATTTGAAGCCATATTTGCGGGAAAGAAGAATATAGATGAGACCATAAAGGCTCTGAGAGAGTTCAAGATATCGGCAAAGCCGGTGGAGAGCATCAGAAAGAAAAGAACTCAGAGGGGAAATATAGAGACCGTGCTCATATCGCAGGATGGCGTGGAGCAGGCATATAAGTACAGTGGCTTGAGCGATGAGGATGTGGCAGAGTGTGTGTACCATGTTCTGACTGACAGTGAGGAGGGGCATGGATGCATATTGGATTTCAATATACCAGACAGTCTCATGGGACTTTTGCTCTTGCATGGATATCTGTATCTTGGAAGCCTTGTGGACGATAGGGAGGATATATACCGCGGACTTTTGGATGCGGGTTTTGATATGCAGGCTGAAGAGTTCTCCAAATTTGCAGACAAGGCCGAGGTGTATATCGCAGACAGGACGCACGCATCGATGACTTTTGTGGTGGTTCCGCCTGATGCCGCGCGGCAGATCTGCGACGACGATCCGGTGGATTATCATGAGCTCCTGTCAAGTGCAGAGGCTGTGGACAGGGAATTCGCAGTCATGCTCATAAGAAATGCGAAGAGGGAGTTCGCGGATTTTGCTGGACTTACAGTGACGGAAGCTGCACGGAATAAGCTTCAGACTATGGGTAAGTTAATGGCGGATGACACACCGGCGGATGCGGTGTAGTGTGGCGATAAAAAAGGAGGAATAACGAAAATGGGATTGGTTGTGGTCAATATAGTAAGCCTGATCATGTTTGGCCTGGTCATCGTGATGTTCGTTCTGGCAGACAGCATAGGAGGTATAGCGATAGGTATCGGACTCAGTCTGATATGGCTGGTGTTTACCATTGCGGCAAATATACATATACTCAAGGGAAGACGGTCAACGGAGAAGCTTAAGGACAGTGCCAGGGGGCACATGTTTGATGCCCAGATAGAGAGGCTCAACAGACAGTATGAGAGTATAATGTCTAGAGAAGAATACTTCCATGAGAATGTTGAGGAGGGTAGCGGAGTCCGCAATCTGTATGAGGATATAAAGGAGCAGGCGCAGAGTAATATGGACAGTGCGATAGGATTTATACAGACGTATGATTATTATACAAGACCTCAGCCTGTGTATCTGGATAACCTGTGCAGACAGGGGGATGAGTTGGTGAGAAAGTTTAATATTCTAGTTGAAAAGATGGTGGATATAGACACCAATCTCAGTACGCTGGATATGAAGTATGTTGACGATGTAATAGAGTGCATGAACAATATGAGACAGAATACAGGCAGTCAGGGCATGAGTTGACACACATAAAAAGGAGGAAGAAATGGATAAGAGGACAAAAGGGATAGTGACAGTTGGAGTGCTGATGATCATAGTCATGGTGGCGGTGATCATCGGTGTTGTTGTAAAACGTGCGGGTAACATATCGTCTGGAGGTGGCGGTATATCCGGTACAAAACAGGACATGACACTTGATGAGATGTATAATGAGCTGGATGTGGAGCAGGCAACTCCTGTAAAGGGCACAGTTACCCTGGATACGCCGGATCTCTATGATGAGCTTCCAGAGATTGACAAGTATCCATTGTCAGTTGAGGGAAGTGGAGATGTCGATATAGAGATATTCACATCGGGAGAGAAGGCCGGAAAGGACAATGATTCGTGGCTTATAGATGTGGCTTCATCGTTCAACTCATCAGATGTGAAGACATCAGATGGAAAGACGGTGTCCATGAGCGTACGTTCGGTGCCGTCCGGAACGGCTGCAGACTATATCATATCAGGCAAATATCTGCCGGATCTCTATACACCGAGCAATACGCTGTTCGGCGAGTATGCAATATCAAACAACGGTAGCCTTGAACTCTATGCTGACAGGCTGGTAGGAAATACTGCCGGGATCCTTGTTAAGAAGGACAGTGGCTACACCACAGCCGACGAAGTTATAAAGGCTGTACAGGACAACAAGATAACTATGGGATACACAAACCCTCAGACCAGTGCTACAGGACTCAACCTGCTCCTCACACTGCTTCGGGGCGGAGATGACAATTTTACTAAGTTCAATGCAAATATACCATACGTTGCATATACGACACAGCAGATGAGAGACAGTGCATCAAACGGAACTCTCGACGCCATGCTGTCAGAATACCAGGCATATATCAATGATAACAATCTCACATCGATGTATGACTTTATCGCATTTGGAGTGCGACATGACAATCCGGTGTATATATGCAATAAGTCGGGAAAGACTGCTGCAGAGCTTGAGGGTGTTAAGCTTGTGGTAGATTATTGCAAGAGCGATGAGATGCAGAAGATAGCAGCCCAGAAGGGATTTAATGCCAATGACGATTACACATCAGCAGAGGAGTTTTCGGGTGCGCAGGTCACACAGGGTCTTAAGACTTACAAGAAGACAAAGGATAATGGAAAGGATATAATTGCTGTGTTTGTGGCTGACTGCAGTGGTTCCATGGACGGAGATCCTATGAACCAGCTCAAGAACAGTCTGACAAATGGAGCGCAGTATATCAATGATAATAATTATGTCGGTTTGGTTAGCTATTCAAATTCAGTTACGATCGAGGTTCCAATAGCACAGTTCGATCTCAACCAGAGATCGTATTTCCAGGGCGCAGTGAACAATCTGATTGCTTCTGGCGGAACTGCCTCATATGATGCGGTGGTGGTTGCCGTGAAGATGATAACAGAGGCAAAGGCTCAGCATCCGGATGCCAAGTGCATGCTGTTTCTTCTTAGTGATGGATATGCAAACAACGGATATTCAATGGACGAGATAACCTCAGCACTCAGGACATCTGGAATACCGGTTTACACCATAGGTTATGGAGATGACGCGGATACAGGTGAGCTTGCAAGGCTGTCAGGTATAAATGAGGCTGCGTCAATCAACGCCGACAGCGATGATATTATTTACAAGATAAAGAGTTTATTTAATTCACAGCTTTAAAAAATAGTTGCATTCCTGATATAGATGGACTACAATATAGACGTTTTAAAACGGACTTTCAGGTAATTGTTTTAAAACTGCTGGAATTTATGACAACTTAATACGATGATGATCTTCGGGGGTGAGTGCAATTCTCCACCGACGGTGTTTGGGGTAGCCCATAAGTCCGTGAGCCGTAAGGCATGATCCGGTGTGATTCCGGAACCGACAGTATAGTCTGGATGAGAGAAGTATTATATATTTTGTTAAACAGCATCTGTGATGTGATTTTTATGTGACATGGTGCGAAAAAACCTCGGAGATATTCTTCGAGGTTTTTTTGTTGGGAAGGTGAGCGAATGATAGACAATCATATAGATGATGAGTTTGATCTGGCATACATGAGACGCGCAATTGAACTTGCGAAAAAGGGAACCGGCGCGGTGAATCCGAATCCGCTTGTGGGCGCGGTTATCGTGAAGGCTGGGAGAATCATAGGCGAAGGCTATCATGTGAGATACGGTGAGCTTCATGCAGAGCGCGCTGCATTTGCCAGCTTGGCTGATCCTGCGGAGGCAGAGGGAGCTGTCATGTATGTGACGCTTGAGCCGTGCTGCCACTTCGGCAAACAGCCGCCTTGTGTAGATGCGATCATAGAACATAAGATCAGAAAAGTGTATTGTGGCTCTGATGATCCAAATGCGATGGTAGCAGGAAAGGGATTTAGGAGACTACGTGATGCCGGAATAGAGGTGTATACGCATTGCTTGAAGGATGAGTGCGATGCGTTAAATGATATATTTTTCAAGTATATCATAGCTAAGAAGCCGTATGTGACAATGAAGTATGCCATGACGATGGATGGCAGGATAGCTACACATATTGGGGCAAGCAAATGGATAACAGGCGAAGCTTCAAGGGCATATGTGATGGAGCTCAGGAACAGGCATAAGGGCATAATGGCGGGCATAGGAACAGTGCTTGCGGATGATCCGATGCTTACATGCAGAATAGAGAATGGCATAGACAGGGATACTGATAATGTCAGAAATCCGATCAGGATAATATGTGACAGTAAACTCAGGATCCCGGAGGATTCCAATATCGTACAGACTGCCGTAGAGATCGAAACAATAGTGGCGACAACGCCTGATGGTGCAGCGGATACAGCAAAATGTGACAGGCTGAGAGAAAAAAGTGTAAGCATCATAGAGACGGACAGCACAGACGGGAATGTGGATCTCGGACAGCTCATGGATATACTTGGCGGAAAGGGCATAGACGGAATACTGCTTGAGGGCGGCGGAGAGCTCAACTACAGCATGGTATCAGAAGGACTTGTGGATGAGGCATGTGTGTTCATTGCTCCAAAGATATTTGGCGGTGAGGGCAAATACAGTCCTGTATCAGGAACGGGTGTTGATGTGCCTGCTGATGCGCATATGTTCAGACTTGAAGAGGTCAGAAGATTTGATGAAGATGTGATGCTCAGATACAAAAAGGTTTAGGAACTCCCGAAAATGGATCAAGTGAATGAATCTGTTACGGACCGGATTAGAAAAAGAATTCTGAGGTCCGTTACATGATATAGAAAAGAGGTCATACATGTTCACAGGAATAGTTGAAGAAATAGGTACTATAAGAAAGATAGATAAAGGTGTAAGCTCCTGCAGTATCACGGTGCAGGCGGGCAAGGTGCTCCAGGGAAGTCAGGTTGGAGACAGTATAGCGGTAAATGGTGTATGCCTCACTGCAACCAGCATATCTGGCAATATCTTTACTGCGGACGTTATGCCGGAGACGCTGAGGCGAAGCGGACTCGGACAGCTTACTGGTGGCAGCAGAGTGAATCTTGAGCGCGCTATGGCGGCCGGAGGAAGATTTGGTGGACATATCGTGTCGGGGCATATAGATGGAACCGGAACGATTAGGGAACTCAAGAGGGAGGACAATGCAGTGTGGGTGACTATAGACTGTTCTCCGAAGATACTCAGATACATCATTGAAAAGGGCTCGATAGCGATAGATGGAATAAGTCTTACGGTTGCATACGTCGACGATACTTGCTTTAAGGTGTCGATCATTCCGCACACGGCGGGGGAGACGACACTGCTCGACGGCAAGCCTGGAAAGGTGGTTAACCTTGAAAATGATGTGGTTGGAAAGTATGTTGAGAAATTGCTTGCGCCATACAAAGGTGACGATGTGGATGGAAAGCTTTCAAATGGAAAGGCTTCAAATAGATCAGGACTTGATATGAAGTTCCTGGTAGAAAATGGATTTATGTAGACAGATATTTTAAGGAGGTAGAGTGATGAGTTTTGAATTCAACTCGATAGAGGAGATAGCCGCTGATCTTGCGGCAGGCAAGCCGGTTGTCATGCTTGACAACGAGGACAGAGAGAATGAGGGCGATGTCATCTGTGCGTCAGAATTTGCTACAACAGAGAATGTCAACTTCATGGCAAAGTGGGCGAGAGGTCTCATATGCATGCCTATGGATGCCTCGTATGCGGATAAGCTGAATCTCCCACAGATGTGCATAACAAATACAGATAACCACTGTACAGCATTTTCGGTGTCGGTGGATCATGTGGACACAACCACAGGAATCTCAGCAGAGGAGAGAGGCTACACAGCCAGAAAATTTGTGGATGAGAATGCAAAACCGGATGACTTCAGAAGACCGGGACACATGTTCCCACTCCAGGCTGTTGCAGGCGGAGTCATAGAGAGAAATGGACACACAGAGGCGACAGTGGACCTCATGAAGGTTGCAGGACTCAAGCCTTGCGGACTTTGCTGCGAGATCATGAAGGACGACGGAACCATGGCGAGAAAGGATGACCTTGTGGAGTTTGCAAAGGTTCACGGCCTTAAGATATCGACCATAGAGAAACTTGTCCAGTACAGAAAAGAGCATGAAGTATTTGTTGAGTGTGTGGCTAAGGCAAAGCTTCCTACAAAGTATGGTGAGTTTACGATCTGCGGATATATCAACAAGCTGAACGGTGAACATCACGTGGCACTCACAATGGGGGATATTGCGGATGGCGAGCCTGTTCTCTGCCGTGTGCACAGCGAGTGTCTCACAGGTGACTGTTTCGGTTCACAGAAGTGTGATTGCGGTCAGCAGCTTGATGCAGCCATGAAGGCTATCGCCAAGGAAGGCAGAGGTGTGCTTCTGTATATGAGACAGGAGGGCAGAGGAATAGGCCTTATCAACAAGATAAAGGCATATGCGCTTCAGGATCAGGGACTTGACACCGTTGAGGCAAATCTCAAGCTCGGTTTCCCTGATGATGCTAGAGATTATACCATAGGAACACAGATACTCGTGGATCTCGGAATCAGACAGATCAGGCTGCTCACCAACAACCCTCTCAAGGTATATGGTCTTGCGGGCTACAATCTTGAGATTGTCGAGAGAGTTCCGATAGAGATAGAGCCAACCAAGTTCGACGCATTTTATCTCAAGACCAAGAAAGAGAAGATGGGTCATATGTTAAATGATGTATAATATTTCACAAGGAGGGGCCCGCGTAAGCGGGAGGTTTCCTTGTGAAGCACGCAGACGCTGCGCGCAAGCGCCTTTTCATGCGTCTGTTCCATATAATAAGGAGGATGAATTAGATGAATAAGGTAGAAGGAAAATTAGTAGCAAATGGAGCAAAGATAGGCATAGTAGCAGCTAGATTTAATGAGTTCATAGTTTCAAAGCTTGTCAGCGGTGCAGAGGATGCACTTCTCCGTCACGACGTAAATGCAGACGATATCACAGTAGCTTGGGTACCGGGTGCATTTGAGATACCTGTAGTTGCAAAGAAGATGGCGGCAAGCGGAAAGTATGATGCGGTTATATGTCTTGGCGCTGTTATCCGCGGTGCGACAAGTCACTATGATTATGTGTGTAACGAGGTTTCAAAGGGGGTTGCATCTGTATCACTTGAGACAGGCGTACCTGTAATGTTCGGCGTTGTTACAACAGAGAACATAGAGCAGGCTATCGAGCGTGCAGGAACAAAGGCAGGCAACAAGGGCTACGACTGCGCTATGGGAGCACTTGAGATGATTGACCTTATAAAGCAGTTGTAATGCAGACGGTTAAAAATGCGGTACAATGCAGCATGCTGATGCGTGTGTAGGTTATTGCGTTTACGCGCAAGTCAAAGCGCGAAAACTTAATGCGTACAGAATATACAGGCACGTGTAGTTATAATACATGTGCCTGTAAATATATGACAGGATGGATATAATATATGAAGAACACAGACAGGAAGATATTATTCTTTGATGTAGATGGAACACTTATAACCGAAGATGGACGCAGATACTTTCCGGATAGTGCAAAGCGCGCCCTAGCCCAGGCCAGAGTAAATGGACATCTGGTGTTTATAAACACAGGAAGAGTGTACTGCAATATCACGGAGGAGATAAAGTCTGCGGGATTTGACGGATTCGTGTGTGGATGTGGAACGTCCATATATTATGATGGAAAGGAATTGTTTCACAATGATGTGAGCAAGGATGTGTGCCGGGATATAGCATATGCATGCCGTAGATACGATATGTATGGAATGTATGAACACCGGGATAAGGTGTATGTTGACGGACAGAAGATGGACAATGAGCTTCTTGCCGAGATGGTAAGATATTTCCGTTCAAATGGAATATTTGTAGGGGAGGATGTAGATTCGGATGATTTTGAATTTGACAAGTTCTGCTGCTGGATCCCCGAGGACAACAAGAAAGTTCCTGAATTTCGCGAGTATGTTTCGGGAAACTTTGACTATATAGACAGGGGACGCGATTTCTGTGAGATCGTGCCGAAGGGATTCAGCAAGGCTACCGGAATAAAGTATCTGCTCGATTATTTTGACATCCCGCTGGAGAATGCTTATGCATTTGGTGATGGCAACAATGATGCACCTATGTTATTATATTGTCCGAACAGTATAATCATGATGAAAGGTCCGGAGGAACTCAAAAAGCAGGTCATGATGGTGACGGACGATGCGGAGAACGATGGAATATACAATGCCATGGTTAAACTGGGAATAATATAGTTTAAGAGATTTAGGAGATTAGAGATTGATGGAAGAACAGGAAGAGTACAAGAAGGTCACGCTGATAGACCAGTTGGCGATCGCGGTAAGCAGCCCTAAGAATTACAAACATCTCACAAAGCTGAAGACCGGCAGACTGGTCTGGTTCGTTGTGATACTTTCGTTTCTGCTTGCGTTCATTGAATTTGGAATTGACGCAATATTCTGGACAGCCAAGGTTGGAGGATTCAGAAATCTTGCGGAGAATGTGATACCGGCGTTTTCCTATGAAGATGGGAAGATGAGCATAGAGAGGGATATACAGGTTGCGGTTGGAAATGGAAATCTGTATATCAATACGGAGAATGCAGAGGTAGATTTGAACGAAATGACGACAGATGGAGCATATGTCGCCATAGGCAGTGAAAATGTCACTGTAGGAGTTGTGAGTGGCGGAAAAGGCTATGAGTACATGGTGACTCCTATAAAGTATTTTATGCTGCCTAATGGTTTTAATAATGCTTCTCTGGCTGCCTGTGCACCGCTATTTTATGTGTATATGTTTGTTATGTTCATGTTTGTGATGATAGGATGTGCTGGAAGGCAGCTGCTTTTGGCACTGTTGTTTAGTATCGTTGGCAACTCATTTGCGAAGCATTTGAATACACGGTTGACGTATGGAAAAGTGTTTACGATATGCGTGTATGCACAGACTCTGGCAATGCTGCTGCTGTCGGTGAATACTGCTGTAGATTACATGATATCTTCATTTATCCTGTGGATGGCGGCGATGATGATATCGATGGTATTTATGAACAGAGCAATCATGGCACATGTGAGCGGTGACATACCACCCGGAGATATATTCTGACAGGAGTATGCGTACAAGCTGGAAAACAGATATTGATTGAAGATCTTAGTTGAAGATCTTAGTTAAAGAGGTGTAAATGCATGGAGATAGAGAGAAAATTTCTTGTGGCGGATATTCCGCTTGAACTGGACAGATATCAGGTAAAGCACATGGAGCAGCTATATGTTTCAACGAGACCGGTCATAAGGATACGGAGAAGCAATGACAAGAGGGTACTCACGGTGAAGTCGAAGGGACTGCTGTCTAGACAGGAATTTGAGATGGAGATAGATGAGAATGAGTATCAGAATCTCAGATTAAAGGCTGAGGGCAATGTGATAGAGAAGGACAGATATATAATACCTGTCACAGACACAGAGGGTACCTGCGGGGATTGGTCGGTGGACGAGAAGCTTTGCATAGAGCTTGATGTGTTCCACGGCATATTTCAGGGACTGGTGTATGCTGAGGTAGAATTCCCGTCAGAGGAGGCAGCTGAGGCATTTACCGCTCCAAAATGGTTTCTGAGGGATGTCACAGGTGAGGGCATGTATCAGAACAGTGCGCTCAGCAGCATGGATGAGAGCGATATAGAAAGGTTTATAGAAGATGCGTATAGATTATAGGAAGATCAAAAGGAGGAAAGTATCATGAAGGCGAGAATGTTATTTGCAACCGGATATGAGGAGGTCGAGGCGCTCACTGTTGTGGATATACTCAGGAGAGCGGGAATAGAGTGTGCAATGGTGGCAGCAGACGATTCTGAAGCCGTCACAGGGGCACATGGAATTTGTGTCAGCATGGATGAGAAGCTGTCAGAGATAAGTGGTGAGTGTGATATAGTCATACTTCCGGGAGGAATACCTGGAGTTCCAAACCTTAAGGCGAATCCAAAGGTAGAGGCTCTTGTGAAGAAACAGAATGACAGAGGTGCGTATGTTGCAGCTATATGTGCAGGACCTACAGCTCTCGGAGCATTTGGTGTGCTTGCAGATAAGAAAGCTACATGCTATCCTGGATGCGAGGGACAGCTCATGGCAAAGACACACAGCACAGATTCTGTGGTTGTGGACGGCAATGTCATAACCAGCAGAGGAGTGGGAACAGCCATAGATTTTGGCCTTAAGATAGTTGAGGTCATGATTGACAAGACGATTGCCGATGATCTTGCTGAAAAGATCGTATATAAAAGATAGATTATACATAGATAGTATAAGATAAATGGTATATACAGGAACAAACAATGAATATAAGAATATCAGTTAGAAGCCTTGTGGAATTTATATTTCGCAGCGGTGATATAAGTGATAGCAGCAGCGGGGCTCTGCCTGTAGAAGCGATGAATGCGGGAAGCAGGATTCACAGAAAGCTTCAGAAACGGGCAGGGTCTTATTATGCTTCTGAGGTACCATTGAAGATCACCTCGGAGTGTGGCGGACATGTCATAACTGTGGAAGGCAGGGCTGATGGGATAATAGACAGGCGCGGGACTGCCCGGGAGGCTGATGGGATAGCCGCCGACAAAGGCGGAGAGCAGCCTGATGAAAATAAAATACAGATCGCGCCTGCTGTGCATGAGCCGGATGTGCTGGCGGAGAATGAGGATGAAGGACATGTCATGGATATGGTGCGTGGATATGAGGTCAACTTTGGCGAGAGCGATGTGATGATAGATGAGATCAAAGGTGTCTACAGAAATCTCGATGATGTGGAGGAGCCGCTCAGAGTTCATGTTGCACAGGCCATGTGTTATGCATATATATATGCCAGGGAAAAGCGATATAATGATATAGATGTGAGAATAAGTTATGTCAACCTTGATAGCGAAAAGGAGAAGTTCTTCAGGAGAAACTATAGATTTGGGTACCTTGAGGAGTGGTTCGCGTCAATGACTGGGAAACTTGCCATATGGCTTGATATGGTAGAGAAGCACATATGTCTCAGGGATGAGTCCATTGTGGATATGGAGTTTCCGTTTGAGTATAGAAAAGGCCAGAAAGAGATGGCACTCTATGTGTACAAGGCGATAGAGAAGAAGGGGAATCTGTACGTTCAGGCACCTACTGGCATAGGAAAGACTATGGCGGCTGTCTATCCGACGATAAAATCATTTGTCCAGGGAGATGTGAGCAAGCTGTTCTATCTGACGGCCAAGACAATTGCCCACACGGTTGCCAGGGGGGCCATACAAAAGCTCATGGACAGGGGACTGGAGTTTAAGACGGTTATCCTGACAGCGAAGGAGAAGATATGTTTGCAGGACGAGATGGACTGCAATCCGGCACTCTGTCCCTACGCAAATGGACATTTTGACAGGGTAAATGAGGCTCTGTATGATCTTGTGTCAAATGAAAGCATAATAGACCGTGAAATTGTGAGGCGCTATGCTGAAAGATATCAGGTGTGCCCATTTGAGCTCAGCCTTGATGCCAGTCTGTTTGCCGATGCGGTGATAGGCGATTACAATTATGTATTTGATCCGAGGGCGAGCCTCAAGAGGTTCTTTGCAGGTGATGGTAATGCACCGGGAAATTATGTGTTTTTGGTAGATGAGGCTCACAATCTGGTGGATAGGGCCTCATCGATGTACAGTGCCCATATCATAAAGGAGGACTTTTTGGAACTCAGAAAGCTTACAGCTCAGTATGGAGGCAGACTTACCAGATATCTAAGTAGCTGTAACAGGGAACTGCTTGCCCTGAAGAAAAATGTGCCGGCTGAAGGGTATGAGGTGTTGCCGAGTATTGCGGGGCTGCATTTGAAATTGCTTGGGCTGCACGACGCTCTGGATCTCTTTCTGGAGGAACATGGGCAGATACCGGAGCGCAAAGAGGTGCTGAATTTCTATTTCAATCTGACGTCATTTCTTAACATTGCGGAGATTGTGGATGAGAATTATGTCATGTATGATGAGATACTTCCCGATGGAAGATTTATGGTGAAGCTCTACTGTGTGAAGCCTGCGGCAAATATAAGTGCCTGCCTTGACAAGGGGCTTACAACGGTATTTTTCTCTGCTACGATACTGCCCATCAGGTATTACATGGAGATGCTGTCTGACTGCCCGGATGACCAGGCTATATATATCAGGTCGCCGTTTGCACAGGAAAACCGCAGGATACTCATAGCAAATGACGTGACTACCAGATACACGAGGAGAAATGATGAGCAGTACGGGAATATATACAGCTATATTGAGAGCGTGGTAAGCGCAAAGAAGGGCAATTATATGGTGTTCTTCCCGTCGTATGCTATGCTGGAGCATGTACAGGCATTTGCGGGGGAGATGGAAAGACTGCATCACGTAAAGGTGATCGTCCAGACACCGTATATGAATGAGGCGGACCGTGAAGAGTTCTTGAACACATTTGAGACGGAAAATGGTGTGCTCGCATTCTGTATTATGGGCGGAATATTTTCTGAGGGGATAGATCTGACGGGTGATAAGCTGGTCGGAGCCATAGTGGTGGGACCGGGACTTCCCCAGGTGTGTACGGAGAGAAAGCTCATGATGGACTATTTTGACGCCAGAGGCGGGAGCGCGGGAGTCAGGGGCGACAGTGATGGCTTCAGGTATGCATATCAGTATCCCGGTATAAATAAGGTATTTCAGGCAGCAGGCAGGGTCATAAGGACCGAGACGGACCGGGGAGTCATACTTTTGCTGGACGAGAGATTCAATTCCAGAAGATACAGTGAACTGTTTCCTGTGGAGTGGAACGATTATGAGATATGCAACAGGAAAAATGTTGCCGGTCTGTTGGAGGATTTCTGGAAAGATAAAAGTAAAGAGAATTAATGTACAAAAATAATATACAGTGCTATAATGGGCAATATCATGAGACGACTATGTCTTGGTGATGCTGCGGATGCCGTGGAAATGTCGGCGATTGAGTCCGTTCCAACTATCGCGGGGAAGCCTGCTGAGAATAAAAAGGGGATAATGATGGTAGATATAACTGTAAAGAATATACTGGAAGCCACTGGCGGTGTTTTGCTGTGTGGAGATGAGAATACCGTACTCACAGATATCTGTATCAATTCAAAAGAAGCTAAGGAAGGAGACTTGTTTGTTCCAATCATCGGTTCAAGAACAGACGGACACAGGTTTATAGAGTCTGCACTTCAGGTGGCAGCGGCTACGCTCACATCGGAGCATGACAATGTTGTTGTGTCAGACAAGGCTTATATACGTGTTGATGACACTGTTAAAGCTCTTCAGGCTATCGGAAAGTATATAAGAAACAGATACGATATGCCTGTTGTGGCAGTCACAGGAAGTGTCGGCAAGACAACTACCAGAGAGATGATCACGGCGGCGGTGAGCGCCGGAATGAAGTGTTTCCACACTGAGGGCAATTATAATTCAGTATACGGCGAGCCTATCACGGTGTCGAGAATGACTGATGAATACGATGCAGCAGTGCTTGAGCTTGGCATCGGTGAGCCGGGAGAGATGGATATTCTGACGGATATCGCGCAGCCAGACATATGTGTTGTCACGACTATAGGTGTTGCCCATATCGAATATATGGGATCACTTGAGAATACACGCAAGGAAAAGCTCAGCATCATCAAGGGTATGGGTAAGAACGGAACATTATATATTAATGGCGATGATCCTATGCTCTATGCGGTGAAGGATGAGATACCTTGCAAGGTATACACATACGGCTGCGGCGAGGGAATGGATTTCAGAGCGGTAAATATCCGTATGGAGGACGGTTACTCCATATATGACATGGTTCACGGAGACGATGTGGTAACTGTAAAGGTCGGAGTCATGGGACTTCACAATGTCCGCAACTCGCTGGTTGCCATGGCTGTGTCACATCAGCTGGGCGTGCCTTATGAGAAGTCTTCAAAGGCATTTGAGAACTTCAGAGGACTCAGACAGAAGGTTATAAAGCTGCCTGGCAAATACACGATCATAGACGATACATACAATGCAAGCCCTGATTCTATGAAGGCAAGTACCGATGTGCTCTGTGACATGAAGTGTGAGGGCAGAAAATACATCGTACTCGGCGATATGCTTGAGCTTGGCGACAGGAGCGATGAATATCACCGTGAAGTCGGAGAGTATCTCAGGGACAAGAAGATCGATGAGGTTATAGTCATAGGAGAGCATGCTCAGAAGATAAAAGAGGCTCTCGATGAGTGTGATACAAAGTATGCCAAGACGGTATCGTTTACCGATACCGAGGAGATCGCCATATACCTCATGGCGCTCATGAAGCCTGAAGATATCGTACTTTTGAAGGCGTCAAACGGAATGAATTTGAGTGAAGTGGTTAATATTCTCACTAATTAACACAAGCATTTGTGTAAAATGACAAAAGCGATCACGGATTTATAACAATCAGTGATCGCTTTTTTGTGCAATGTGTTGCAATTTGTGGAAAATCAATTCTCAAAACACTACAAAAGGGAGAAAAGAATTTGGTTATATTGAAAAACACACAAAAATGGAGTAATATCAACCTAGCTTGAAAATAAATACATAAGATTATATAGATACTTTTTATTTGGGAGGAAAAGATCATGGCTACAGCAAAGAAGGCAGATGAGACAAAGAAGGTAACAAAGGCAACACCTGCAGCAGCACTTGCTAAGGTTGAGGCAGCTAAGAAAGAGGAAGCCGCAAAGAAGACAGCAGCTACAGCAGCAAAAGCAGCACCTGTTAAGGCTTCAGTAAAGAAAGAAGAAGTAAAGAAGGAAGAGCCAAAGGCAGCTGAGGTTAAGACAGCACCTGCAAAGAAGGCAGCTCCAGTTAAGAAAGAGGAGCCAAAGGCAGCAGCAACTAAGAAAGCACCTGCAAAGAAGGCAGCTCCAGTTAAGACAACTGAGAAGGTATTCGTAGAGTTCGCTGGTGGACAGATAGAGATGTCAGTAATCGTTGACAAGGCAAAGGAAGCTCTTGGCAATAAGACAGTTAAGGAATTGAACGTATATTATCAGCCAGAAACAGGCATGGTATATTATACAGCTGATGGAGAATCAGGTTCTTACAGTCTTTAATCTATAGATGTTTGTTTTGAGACGGGGCACCCGGTCAATATATGACTGGGTGCCCTTTTGCGTGTTCTGATTCCCATATTGTATGCAGAAAACTCATCCAGAAATTCTATCCGAAATCTGTTATAACGGTCCGCAAAGGATACGGACATTGTGTGTATATGTTCAAGCATCAGGAAGAATACAGTGATATATTGAGAAATTACATGGAGAGAGCAGATCGGACATTTATATAAAATATTTCAAAGGGCGTTATGATACTGTAATTATGGTATCGTAGTGCCCTTTTGTGCATATATGAAAGCAAATAGAGGTTATATGAAAGAAATAGGGTTATATGTCAAAACGTGTTGAAAAAACAGCCGCCAAAGTCTGTACTTGCACAGGACTTTGGCGACTGTTTTTATTCATATATTTGATATTCCGTTATATTTCCTTATTACTTTGTTGTTACAAAGTCAGCGTATGCTGTTGGAAGACCGTGCTCTGTAGGATCAAGACCCTTGATCTCCTCTTCCTCAGAAACTCTGAGACCGATGGTCTTCTTGATGATAAGGAATACGATAGTGATAGTAACGGCTGTCCATGCTGCAACTGCTACAAATCCAAGTAACTGGATGAGAAGTGGATGAACACCACCGCCGTAGAACAGACCGTTTAATGTATCATTTCCAGGAACAGATGTTGTGGAGAAGAGACCTACAGCGATTGTTCCCCAAATACCATTTATACCATGTACAGCTACGGCACCAACAGGATCATCAACATGTAATGCGTGGTCACAGAGCCATACTCCGAATACTACGAGAAGTCCGGCAATGATACCGATGATAGCTGCGCCGAAAGCATCGACTGTATCACAAGGAGCTGTGATGGCTACAAGACCTGCAAGTGAAGCGTTGAGACACATTGATACATCAGGCTTGCCATATTTGAGCCATGTAAATATCATACATGAAACTGTTGCAAGTGCAGGCGCGATAGTAGTAGTGAGGAAGATAGAACCTAACTGCTCAACAGATGTAGCTGCTGCGCCGTTGAATCCATACCAGCCAAACCACAGGATGAATACACCGAGTGCACCGAGTGGAAGGTTATGACCAGGAAAGGTGTGAACCTTTACTACCTTACCTGTCTCATCCTTCTTGAACTTTCCAATACGAGATCCAAGTAATGCTGCTCCTATCAGAGCTGATATACCACCTACCATGTGAATGGCACATGAACCGGCGAAGTCGTGGAAGCCAAGCTTTACAAGCCAGCCGCCGGGATTCCAGATCCAATGAGCTTCAATAGGATATATCAGCAGTGAGATGATAGCTGAGTATATACAATATGCTGAGAACTTAGTTCTTTCAGCCATGGCTCCGGATACGATGGTTGCTGCTGTTGCACAGAACACAAGGTTGAATACGAAGCTTGACCAGTCATAATTTTTGTAGTCAAGGAAGAGGGCGAGTGAAGGTTTTCCGATGAAACCTCCGAGAGCCCAGTCACTGCTTCCGATGAGAAGCGATGAACCGAGGATCATGAATGAAACTGTACCTAGACAGAAATCCATGAGGTTTTTCATAATGATATTTCCGGCATTCTTTGCTCTTGTGAAACCGGCCTCAACCATTGCAAATCCGGCCTGCATCCAGAATACCAATGCGGCTCCGACAAGGAACCATACTCCAAAAACAATTGTGCTTACGTCTTCCATAATCATTCCTCCTTTTAATACATTGCATTGTTGTGGAAGTGATCAGATAATAAAAAAAGATGCGTCCCACCGGGATATTCCCAGTAAAACACATCTTTGTGTACACAATATCTGATCGTACGTCACTGAGATATGACTGATATCTGACTGATATCTGTATCTCAGTGCCACACCTCAATTACTAACTTGGGTTGAGTATAGTATTGAGATATGGTAAAATATTGAAAAAATCGGACATTAATTGATATACCTTATTTTATTTACCACATGCTTAATTTAATAAAGGTAAACAGGCGACAAAGATAAAAGAATAATCCGGAGGATCAAAATTGTGCAGCAGATTTTATTGAATGTTAATTTTTGTGACGAGATCAGACACTGCGAAGTGCGGAAAGATGGAAGGAAAGTGGCTATAGCGGCAGGGTATAGCCTTGCGGGGATCAGGCTCGTACCTCAGGAACTTGCCGGTGTATGTCTTCTATATATAGCGGGGAATGTGCGCGAGGTGAAGCTTCAGGATATCGAGCATGCAGATATCATAGAGGGGGGCTGTGCATTTGTGGTAGTTCAGCCTGACATAAGTTTTGGAAAAATGGCAGTAGGTGGAAGTCTGCGCCGAAAACTGGAGCGGCTATTTACCCGATGTGGGAGAAAAGGGATAGATGTCTCTGGTGTTGAAAATCTTATACGTGAAGCTGCCGGGGTGATAGAAGCTGATGAATTGCTGTGGTCGCAGGAGAAAAAGACAGCACATAGAGTGGCGGAACTGGCAGATCTAGTGTATGGCAGCAATGGCAGGATGTCACTGCCTGAACTCTCGGATGCCGCAGGCTGCACAGTGCGCCATGTTCATCGGATATTTTCGGAAAATATTGGAAAGGGACCGAAGAAATTTTCAAAGATAGTAAGGATAAGAAAGACGACAGAAAGGATATTTGAGGATCCGTATGAGAGCATAACAAACTATATGGAAGAAATGGCGTATTCAGACCAGGCGCATTTTCAGCGTGAATTCAAGTGGTATACAGGGTATACGCCTGGAAATTTTATAAGACTGAATAGGAGCGTTAAAAGTTCAATGTAAAAATCCAATATAAAAGTCTGCGAAAACTATGAGAAACACGCTCTGCGTGGTTCTCAAGTCATCACGGCAGTCTCCAAAGTATCATGTAAGCACAGGCTTTGGCTAGTTGCTTCGCGTAAATAAAGACAGCCGGCTGATCATAGTCGGCCGGCTGCAAAGTTAGAAAAGGAATGATACTGGATATCGAATTTTAGAGTGCTGTCTCTCCGCGCTCACCGGTACGGATACGGACAACATCAGCAACATCGTATACAAAAATCTTACCATCACCGATTTTGCCAGTGGAGATCCTCTCGCATACCTTAAAGATTATTTTGTCGGCCACATCATCAGCGGCGATCGTCTCGATCTTTACTTTGGGAATAAGATTTACAACATATTCGCTACCCCTGTAGGTTGTCTTATATCCCTTCTGATTACCATAACCCATGATATTGGAAACCATAGCACCTGTTGACTCGCACTCGTCGAGGATGGCTTTCACATCGTCAAGCTTTTCTGAACGAACTACAATTTCAAGTTTTTTCATTTTACAGTCCTCCTTTTATTTACGTCAGTCTATTGCATTTGCTTAGTCAGATTATAGCATAGCAAAAAAATCAATTCTATATTGTTGGGCAAATGCAAAAATATTAAAAGAATTTTAAAGAGGTAATGGATAAAATAACAGACTTTCATACTGCAGCGCTTTATTTTATTAAGTATACGAAAAGTATTTGGGGAATATTTCCGCGCTGCGGGCGCGGAGTTTACAGGAATTTCATATTTCAATGGGTTGGTAAATACATCGAGTATATGGTATTATATCAAAAAAGTATAGATTTTTATTTGTGGAGGATAAAGAAGATAATGACGGATAAATATACAGATGAATACGATGAGTCTGCTGACAATACATATGATGATACTGATTCAGCATATGATATTGTTGATTCGGCAGATGAGTCCGAGGATGATGCAAACAACGAGGATGATGCAACCAAGGATGATAAAACAAAAAAAACGGGTGGTGAGACATCTGACAATAGTGATGACGACTATGAAAAATATTGTTATCTCTGCCGCAGACCTGAGAGCGTTGCAGGCAAACTCATACATATGCCGGGAGATATAAATATATGTCCTGACTGTATGCAGAGATCATTTGACAGCTTCACAAGTTCAGGTTTTGGCAATATGCCTGGGCTTGGCAACATGCAGTTCATAGATCTTACTAATATGCCATTTGGCAACATCGATATGTCGAAGTTCAAGGCACAGAATGATATTCCGAAGTCACAGAAGGTCAAAAAGAAAGCGCCAAAAGAGAAGAAAAAGCAGGAGGAGCTGTCACTTAAGACCATACCTGCACCGCACAAAATAAAAGCCATGCTTGATGAGTATGTCATTGGACAGGAGTATGCGAAAAAGGTAATATCCGTAGCCGTGTACAACCATTATAAGAGGGTCCTTACGGATACCATGGATGATATAGAGATCGAGAAGTCAAATATGCTCATGGTTGGACCTACAGGATGCGGTAAGACTTATATAGTAAAGACCATAGCAAAGCTTCTTCAGGTTCCTCTTGCCATAACAGATGCAACTACACTCACTGAGGCGGGCTACATCGGCGATGACGTGGAGAGTGTTCTCTCAAAGCTTCTTGCGGCTGCGGACAATGATGTGGAGAAGGCTGAGCGTGGAATCGTGTTCATAGACGAGATAGACAAGATCGCAAAGAAGCAGAACAGCAACAGCAGAGATGTGAGCGGTGAGTCGGTTCAGCAGGGACTTCTGAAGCTCCTCGAAGGAGCGGATGTTGAGGTTCCGGTTGGATCGGGCAGCAAGAATGCCATGGTGCCTATGACGACCATCAACACGAGAAATATCCTATTTATCTGCGGAGGTGCTTTCCCGGATCTTGAGGATATAATAAAGAGAAGGATAAGCAAGCAGGCATCGATGGGATTTAAGGCCGAGCTCAAGGATAAGTACGATGATGAGCCAAACCTCCTCAGACAGGTGACGACTGAAGATCTCAGAGACTTTGGAATGATACCTGAGTTCCTGGGACGTCTTCCGGTAGTGTTCACGCTGGATGCGCTTGACAAAGATATGTATATCAAGATACTGAAGGAGCCAAAGAACGCGATCCTCAAGCAGTACAAGAAGCTGCTTGCGCTTGATGAGGTTGACCTCAGATTTGATGACAGCGCATATGAGGCGATAGCGAGCGAGGCGGTGAAGCGAAAGACTGGAGCCAGAGCGCTTAGAGCCATCATTGAGAAGTTTATGCTTGATATCATGTATCAGATACCGAGGGATGACACCATAGGAAGGGTCACCATAACTGGTGATTACATTCGCGGAAAAGGTAGCCCAATCATAGAACTCAGGGGAACTCCGGCCTTGGAAGAAAAATAATATGGGGGTAAATAATACTTGATAAAAAATTATCAGTATGATAGAATACCAGCGTTCATTAAGGGAGTAGTCAGCGCAAGGTGTATATATGCGTTGTGATATCAACATAATGATTGACAGCAAGCCGGTCAAATGGCGGCGTGAATCTGGTATTACTGTAGATGGTGAGACTTTCTGGACAGCATAGCGCTGTCCCGGAAGTCTCTTTTTGTATCTAAAGAGACGTTGAAATGAGTTGGAGGAAAATTTATGAGCATTGTCGAACTGTTTATGCTGGCCGTAGGTTTATCAATGGACGCGTTTGCGGTGTCCATATGTAAGGGACTTTCCCTAAGAGACATCAAGGTGAAACATATGGTGATTGCCGGTGCGTGGTTTGGAGGATTTCAGGCGCTTATGCCAACACTTGGATACGTACTTGGAAGTTTCTTTGCCGACCTTGTAAGCAAATGGTCACACTGGATAGCATTTGTGCTCCTGCTTTTTATAGGCGGCAGTATGATAAAGGAATCATTTGGCGGAGAGGAAGAAGTAAATGCCGATATGAGTGCAAAGGTGATGTTCCTACTTGCAGTTGCGACAAGTATAGATGCACTTGCAGTTGGAGTGTCATTTGCATTCCTAAAACTCTCTACATTATATATTGTGCTTGCGGTCATATTCATAGGATGTATCACATTCATATTCTCGGCTGCTGGAGTGAAGATAGGAAGTATATTTGGAACGAAATATAAGTCGAAAGCGGAGCTTGCTGGAGGTATCATACTGATACTCATAGGAATAAAGGTTGTTCTGGATGGACTTGGAATTCTGTAATATCTGAAAAATCTATAATAATCATAGAGATAAGCATAAAGATAAACTTAAAGAGCGAGGAAACCGGTATCTGAAATGCAAGTCATTTTGGAGACCGGCTCTTAACAGTTATAAAATTTAATCCAAATTAATGGACAATTGGGGGCGATATGTCATACAATATTCAGATAGCATAAGTGGGGGAATACATAGTAAGGAGATAATATGTTTAAGATCAAAATAGCAAAGAAAATAAAGAGAGTGGCAGTCATACTTGCGGCGGCAGCGCTGCTTGCATCGTCAACTGCGTGCAGTTCACACATGTTTGATGTGAAAGATATATTTGGGGTGACAAAGGACAATGCGGATGACTATACTGATGAGCAGAACAGGTTTGAGGAGTTCCTTCATGATGAGTATGTTGACAGCGTGACATCGGATACACTCACATACAACTATGAGATAAAGGACGGAGAGGCACTTGGAATCCTGGAGCCAGAGGTTTCCCTTGGAGATAACGATATGACGGAGGAGGGAATCCGCAAACAGAAGTCCGAATTTGATGATACATATGAGAAATTGAAATCATTTGATCGGGATGATCTCACAGAGAACCAGCAGCTGACTTATGATATTCTCAAACAGTATATGGAGAATGAGGAACAGGGATTTCTCAATATATATCTCAGTGAGCCATTTTCTCCGATGAAGGGATTGCAGTCGAACATTTCTACATATTTCACAGATTATAGATTTGACGACAAAGGAGACGTGGAGCGATATATAGAAGTGCTTGGTATGATAAGAGATTACTTTGACGACTATCTTGAATTTGAAAAGGTCAAGTCGGAAAAGGGGTACTTTATGAGTGATGATGTGTGTGATGAGGTCATAAAGCAGTGCGAAGATTTCTTGAAAAATAAGGACGATCACTTTATGATACAGACTTTCAACGATAATATCGAGTCCCTGAGTTTCCTGACTGAGGATGAGATCCAGGACTTTGAGGAGCAGAACAAGAAGGCAGTTGCAGAGAGCCTGCTTCCGGCATTCCAGGATGTCATAGACGTGTTGACATCTCTCAAGGGAACTGGAAAGAACGATGGTGGTCTGTGCAATTATGAGGGCGGAAAGGAATACTATACTTACCTTTTGCAGGATGCCGCGGGAACAGATAAGACTCCTGACGAAGTGGCAGAGATGCTGGATGAGAACCTTTCACAGCTTATAACCGAGATGACATCCATAGCCATGACGGACTATTCGGCATATGAATATCTGTACAGCAATTATGACAATCTGTTCTCAGAGTACAATGATGCGGATCCTACGGAGATAATCAATAAACTCATGGGAACCGCCACAGATCATTATCCCGATATGGGGAAGATAAGCTACACGGCAAAGAAGCTTGACAAGAGCCTTGAGGACATACAGGAGAACACACTTGCGTATTATATGTCCCCTGCCATAGATGATCAGGACAACAATCTCATAAGGGTAAATGGTAAGCATACGGATGGAATGTGGACGACACTTGCCCACGAAGGATATCCGGGACACATGCTACAAAATGCATATTATATGTCAACTGATCCGGAGCCGATAAGGACTGTGCTCAGTTTCCTTGGATACAAAGAGGGATGGGCTATGTACGCGTGTTACGATGCGATAAGCTATTATACATTTGATGGTGTGGACAATTCAGAGGATGTTGCGAGACTGTACCAGATAAATGACGAGCTGAACTACCTTGTGTGTGGACGAATTGATATAGGGATCAATTATGAGGGCTGGAGTGTTCAGGATGCAAAGGATTATCTGAATGGCAAGGGACTGAACGGAGACGCCGCAGAGGAACTGTACACGACAATGGTTGGAGATCCTGCGGTATATCAGAGTTATTCAACAGGTTACTATGAGATGCAGTCCATCAGGAATTATGCAGAGAAGGAGCTGGGATCAAAGTTTGATCTCAAGGAGTTCAATACTGTTATACTGGAGACCGGACCATGTCAGTTTAATATACTCAAAGAGCAGGTTGACAAGTATATAAGTACAAAGAAATAAAAATATGAAGCTGTATTAGGTGTGACGATGCAGTGTAAATTCCCGCGATGTGTGCTTGACATGGAAATATTTTTCAGCTACATTTCGTGGGAATTTTTTTAAAATTTTATCATATATTATAATAACTGTCTTATGGGCGAGGTGCGTGATGATAGCGGATGCTGCCTATTCAGAGGATTATGTAGAATATATAGTGGAGTACAATGGGGATAGCAGTGCACTGATGGCATTTTACACCCCGGATCAGATAAGACTTATAGACAGCAGGTACGCTGTTGTGTTTCAGAGAAAACCTGCTGATCACATGGAGAGTTTTTCAAGACTGGAGTATACCTTGTTTCCAAAAGTATATGGACCTATGGATGATGTAGGTGCGCTGGAAGCTATAGGGGCAGTAAACATTCAGCAGCAGAGTATACTTGGACTTACCGGAGAGGGCATGCTTCTCGGTATAGTTGACTGCGGCCTGGATATCTATAACGGCGCATTTTTGCGTGAGGGCAGAAAAAGCAGGATACTTGCGGCATGGGATCAGACGATAGAGGGTACTGACGCCGCTACATACGGCTATGGCTTGGAGTATAGTGCGGAGGAGATACAGGCTGCCATAGATGAGGAACGAAGGATTATTACCGATGTGACGGGACATGGCACTTTCTGCGGCGAAACGGCGATGAGTGTTGCGGTGGATGCGGACATTATAATGGTGAAATTAAAACAGGCAAAACAAAATCTGCGCGAATTGTACGGTATACCCCAAGAGCCGGTTGCCTGCAGTGAAGTTGACATAATGACGGCTATAGCGTATTTGCTGAGAATTCAGCATATGCTCAAACGGCCAATGTGTGTGCTGGTGGCATGGGGGTCAAACAGTGGAAGTCATACTGGAGCTGGCGCTTTGGAGAAGTATATCAACAATATAGGAGATCTGAAGGGACTTGCTGTTGCTGTTCCTGGCGGAAATGAGGGGAGAGCGGGACATCACTACCGGGGGGTGATCGGGCTGAAGACAGACAGTATCATTCCGGGGAGTCTCACTGCGGATGATGACACCGGCGTCGGTACAGGATATGATAGAGTAGAGATAGATATCGCAAACAACGACAGTCTCACGCTTGAGATATGGGGGAGCGCTGCAAACACGTACTCAGTTGCGCTCGAAGTTCCAGGGGGAGAGTATGTAGAACGGGTATCTCCTAGATATGACAAAAGCACCGTCATCAAACCTATATTTGGCGGTGGAACCGTGTATGTGGATTATTTTCTCATAGAGGATGCGGCGGGGCAGGAACTCATAATGCTCCGCTTTATCAGACCTGCAAATGGTATATGGGGAATAAGGGTGTACGGTGTTGGAGAAACGGAGCTGAGCTTCAACGCGTGGCTTCCGATCAGCGCATTTGTAAGTCCCCAGACAAAATTTGTGAAGAGCGATCCGCGAACCACGATAACAAGCCCCGCCAGTGCGGAGACAGCGATATGTGCTTGCGCATATGACTATACAAATGGTAATCTGTATATAGACAACAGCAGAGGCTACACTGCGGACAGACGCGTTAAACCAGATTTTCTTGCTCCTGGTGTCAACATAAGCGGGGATGGACCTGGAAATGAGACTGTCATAAGGAGCGGGACTTCCATAGCGGCGGCATATGCAGCCGGATGCAGTATATTGCTTCTGGAATGGTCCTATGACAGAATGGATGTGAGGACCATAAATGGAAATCAGATAAGACATTATCTCATAAGGGGCGCGGTAAGACCTGGAGCTTCCGGCGGACTGCTCGATATAAGGAGCTATCCAAATCCGGAGTGGGGATATGGCCTGCTGAATATATACAACACATTTGAAAGTCTCAGAAATGTGTAGGATATAGAGTAAAAATACAAATGATAACGGAGTTTGATGCAATATGGGAAATGAAACGGCTGTCAGGGAAAAACTGAGATCTGGCGGTGAACTGGTGATATGTGGAGGCGATGTGAGGATAGAGTATTTTTTCCCAGGACCGGATCGGCGCTATGGAGGCAGCAGGCTGATGATATCCGGCAGGGATATTCCGGGATATATAGAAGCTTTGCAGGACAACTGGAATGCGTATATGGATATCAGAAAAAACTCAGGAAAGCAACTAGTAAATACTGTGGGAAGCAGGGGCATGCTGATCAGAAATGGAGTTATGGGAGGCGTGTATCTGAAACCGGGACATATGCGGATATCCACGGAGGAACAGCTTGGACAGGTCGTTGCGGACTACAGATACTGTTATACACGATACAAGGACATTCGTGATTGTTAGAGCACATGGTTCGTGTTATAATGAAAAAACTGTGAGTGGTTTCCCATATGATATGGGTGACCTGATATGCAGAACATGATCATAAAAAATACAGACAAGAAGATGGAGGAAGAAGTATGTATATAACATGTCTTGATTTAGAGGGAGTACTGGTGCCAGAGATATGGATAGCTTTTGCTGAGGCAAGCGGAATACCTGAGCTCAAGAGGACGACAAGAGATGAGCCTGACTACGATAAGCTCATGAACTGGAGACTTGGAATACTCAAAGAGCATGGCCTCGGTCTCAAGGAGATACAGGAGACCATCGCCAAGATAGATCCGATACCTGGAGCAAAGGAGTTTCTGGACGAGCTCAGAGAGATAGGACAGGTAATAATCATCAGTGATACATTTTCACAGTTTGCAGGACCTCTCATGAAGAAGCTGGGTTATCCTACAATATTCTGCAATGAGCTTATCGTGGCAGATGACGGTGAGATAACAGGATTCAAGATGAGATGTCCACAGTCCAAGCTGACAACGGTCAAGGCTCTTCAGTCGATCGGATACGATACGATAGCGAGCGGCGACAGCCATAACGACCTTGGCATGATATATGCAAGTAAGGCAGGTTTCCTGTTCAAGAGCACAGATCAGATAAAGGCTGACAATCCTGATCTCGAGGCATTTGAGACATATGATGAACTTCTTGCAGCGATAAAGAAGGCTATGGACTAATTTGTGTAAGAGGATGTAGATATGAAGTACAATAGCGTTGATGAAATAGATACGATATCATTTCGTGATGCTGCCATAGTGAGATGCGTATTTTCCGCCAAGCAGGGAATACTGGAATTTGAGCTGGATGGAGCGATGGTAAGGGAGAACAATTCGGCAAATGAACTGTTCAGTGACAGATATGTCAGAGATATGCAGGTGAGATTTGTAAACCCGGAGGTGGAGGCTATACTCCTTGAGGGACACAAGTATTATGATGCAAATGATGTTCTCGTGGAGACCGTTCCGGACAGACCGGTGGATGAGTCCCGCTATGACGAGGTCATGAAGAGTTTTGAGGGCAAAGTTATATTTTTTGCCGCAACACCTAGGGAAAAGTCCAGTGAAAGAAAGTGTTTCCAGATGATAATAGATGTCGAAGAAGAGTCATATGTTCTCAGTTTTTATTATGACAAGGTCATAGCCCAGTGGGAACATTTTATGAACAAGGTGATGAACTGACAGGTTTCTTGTGAGGGATAGATATGGCGAAGAGAATAAAGAGATACGTAGCATATGTTGACGCCCTTTTAGAGCGGGATGATATAGATGTGAAAAAAGAGATGGACAGACATCTTGTGCAGATAGGTTTCTTTATGCATGAGAGGCTTATACACTTGATAGTGTTGGCTCTGTTTGCGGTGCTGACGGTCATCACATGCATAGCATTTGTTGTGACAGCAAATATTTCACTCCTCATCCTGGCGCTGGCATTCATGGTTCTTCTCGTACCATACATCAAGCATTATCACCTCCTGGAGAACAGCGTCCAGTATATGTACGAACAGTATGACAGGATGCTTGAAAAATCCGGGGAAGATGTATTCATAAACAGATAGGTGGTGTGAGAAGATTGTTTAACTTTGTTATGGGAATAGTCATGGTCGGCATCGGTGTTCTGAGTGTCACCAGAGCCTTTTTTACTAACCGGATGGCGGGATATATATTCTTCGGCGTGCTTATGATAGGCTTCGGGATCGTAGAGATGGTAAGATCAAGGGGCATGAAAAAGCGAAAGAAAGAAGCCCGGGACCGTGAGTTTGATATGTACACCATGATAGCTGAGCAGATGGGGGTAAAGATCAATCCTGTGACAGGAGAGGTCATTAAGGATGCCAAGGATCAGCCACAGCAACAGATAATGGACAATGAAACACAGGAATAAGGTATGTAATGCTGCTTCGGATGTATTTCCGCGGCAGCATTTTCTGTCTGTGAGTTTTTGATTACTTGAAATCAGAGAAATCGTACTCGGCAAATGTCTTTCCGTGCTCGTCTGACTTGTAGACTTTGCCGTTGTTGGAGTCGATATAGAAATCGCCGACTTTAGTATCGCCGTCCCTGTTGTTGTCGTGGAGTTCGATGTGGTAGCCTGTGCGGTCGCCTGAGAAGCTTGTGAGATCTTTGTCACTGTTGGCTACCTCAAATCTTCCATTTTCATTTGGAAGCTGGTTCATGAACCAGTCCTGGGCATCATCGAATGAACCGAATGCTCCTGATACAGTGTTTTCCACACCGTCAGCGACATCCTTCACACCGTCAGCCACGCCGTCGGTTACATCCTTCACAGCGTCGGCAGCTCCGCCGATAATTCCTTTGTCATCGCCTGAGCCTGTATTGTCCTTCTCAGCTTCTGATGATGTCTCTGAGTTGGCGTTTGATGTCTGAGTAGTTGAAGAGGAGGAAGAGCTTCCTGTGGTTCCTGCATCAGATGAATTGCCGCATCCGCAGAAGGCGATCATTGTGAGAGCCATACCGGCTGTGAGCAGGATTCGCTTTGGATCTGGATATTTCTTCGTGAATTTTTTCATGGTTTACATTCTCCTTGTATTTAGATTTTGCTATTATTGTTCCCGATGGAAACAGGATTATGCAGTGAATATAAATCTGTTCATAAAGAAAGAATAAGCATAATATAATAGAAAAAAGGAAGTTAGACGGGGAAAAAATTGAAGAATAGAGACTCGCTGCACAGATTGTTTGATTCATGGCAGTACGTCATGCTGGCTGTTGCGATTTTTATAGCAATCATTTTTTGTTGTTATTATATCGTCAGTCAGTCGAGATGGGGCTTCTATACATCCGGAGGTATCCACGATGTTGAAAATCCGGTATTCAGCCCGCTGAAAGAGGTGGCCACAGATGGCGATAAGGAGGCGGAGACTAAGAGAGCGTACCTTACATTTGACGATGGCCCGTCCGGAAATACCGGAGAGATACTGGACATTCTTGATGCAAATGACGTGAAAGCGACTTTCTTTGTCGTTGGCAGGGGCGATGAGTATTATGATACATACAGGGATATAGTTGGAAGAGGCCACACGCTGGCCCTTCACTCATACACCCATGATTATGACAAAATATACGCAAGCCTGGATGATTTCGCTGAAGATATTGAGGAATTGCGAAATTTATTGTATGATGTAACAGGTGTCAATTGCGTTTATTATAGATTTCCAGGCGGCAGTTCCAACACTGTGTCTAAGGTGGATATGGATACACTCATAGACTATGTGGAGTCTCAGGGGCTGATATATTATGACTGGAATGCGCTTAACAATGACGCGGTGTGCGGTAGTTACACGCCGGAACAGCTGGTGGACAATATCATGAAGGATGCAGTCTGCCATGATGATGTCGTGATACTTATGCATGATCTGGATGCCAGACATTGTACAGTGGAGTCGCTGCAGATGCTCATAGATGAACTGCGGGCGGAAGGGTTCACACTTTTGCCTATAGATGAGAATGCTCCGCTTGTCAGACACCGATAGGGACAGGAAGGGGATATACCCATATATGACATATGAAGAGGCAAGAAAATATATAGAATATACAGATACGCTTGGCAGTGTGCTGGGACTTGACAGTATTAAAGAGCTGCTGAGACGTCTTGGAGATCCGCAGAATAGAGTGAAGGTAGTCCACATAGCCGGCACGAATGGCAAGGGATCTATATGCGCTTTTCTCGATGGAATACTTGAGAATGCAGGGTATGTGGTCGGACGATACATATCACCGACGATATTCACTTATCTTGAGAGATTTCAGATAAACGGAACATACATGGATGAGGATACATTTGCTGTGTATCTTGAGCGTGTTAAGAATGTGGCAGATGCTATGGCTGCCGATGGCCTTAACAGACCGACATCGTTTGAAACGGAGACGGCCATCGCATTCTGCTATTTTATGGATAAGAATGTGGATATACTTCTGCTGGAGACCGGTATGGGTGGACTTCTGGATGCAACGAATGTCTGCAAAAGTCCACTTTGTACTATAATTGCAAGTATAAGTATGGATCATACACAGTTTCTTGGTGATACTCTGCAGAAGATATACAGTCAGAAGCTGGGGATAATGAAGAAGAATGTGCCTTGTGTGGCATATCCCGTAAACGAAGATCTTATGACACAATGGATCGAGAAATGTGACGAAAATGCAACAACAGGCTCTTCAGTCATGGTGAATCCATCTGATATAGGTATATTGCACAGTGGGCTTGACGGAAGTAGCTATATATATAAGGGGAATACCTACGATCTGGCTGTTCCGGGAATCTATCAGATATACAACAGCGTAGTTGCTGTGGAGACTGCTTATATGCTTCAAAAAGAAGGATATGACTTGAAAAATGTGAATATATCAGACGGGCTTGCCGCGACAAGGTGGAAGGGCAGATTTCAGAAGCTGATGGATGTGCCACCGGTATATGTGGATGGAGCGCACAATCCGGGGGGATGGAGAGCGCTCAGAAAGAATATAGACACATACTTTCCCGGCAGGGATCTTATATATATATGCGGTGTGTTCAGGGATAAGGACTACAGACAGATGCTTGAGATCATGATGCCTGGGGCTGGAAGCTTTATAGCTGTTCAGCCAGATAATCCGAGAGCACTCAGCAACCGTGAACTCGGAGAACTTGCAAAAATGTATATTGATTCGGTTTATGTGCAGGATGATGTGGATGATGCAGTGGAACAGGCACTTCGGATATCATCAGAAGTTGAAGATCCGGTCGTGATTATATTTGGCTCATTGTCATTTATCGGACCGATCATCGACAGGGCGGAACACGGATGCTATAAAAAAGACTATCATCATGGAAGTGATATGGAGGCTGGACGGGGAAATGACTAAGGCACCTATGCAGAGAATTGACAATATACTGAAAAATGAGACCTACCGTTTCCTTATGGGTATGATAAGAGAACGGGAGCTTGCCAGGATATTCTGCTGTCATGGGCTGGATCACTGCCTGGATGTTGCCAGGATCGCCTATATGTTAGATATGGATGAAGGCGCAGGTATAGACAGAGAGCTTATATATGCTGCGGCATTGCTTCACGATGTGGGACGGGCAGACCCGGATAATACGGGAATGGAGCATCATATCCTGAGTGTGCGTTATGCCGGTGATATACTCAGACAGTGCGGGTTTGGAGAAGATGAGACGGAAATTATCTGTGACGCGATAGGCTCACATAACACGGACGGAGCAGACAGACACGGACTGGCATATTTTCTGTACAAGGCGGACAAGTTATCTAGAAATTGTTTCGATTGTGCAGCTGTAGATGAGTGTTACTGGCCGGATTCTGAGAGGAATAAGGGAATAATATATTAGAATAATATATTAGAATTAAAATGGCAGATGTTCTATAACAAGGGAAAATACGTCTGTGAATAAACACAGCGATTGGAGGATAAAAGGATGATAATAGGCAACAAAAGTTTTGAGACAGGGGAAGAGCCGTATGTTATGGGAATATTGAATGTCACGCCGGATTCGTTTTCGGATGGCGGTCAGCACAATACCATGGATACAGCACTTGAGACGACCGAGAAGATGATAGCTGAGGGGGCGGTCATCATCGATGTAGGCGGAGAATCCACAAGACCTGGATATACAAAGATCTCAGATGAGGAGGAAATCTGGAGAACAGCCCCGATCATAGAGGCGATAAAGAGCAGATTTGACGTTGCAGTGTCACTTGACACATACAAGTCAGCCGTTGCAGAGGCGGGTATACATGCAGGTGCAGACCTGATAAATGACATATGGGGACTCAAATACGACGACAAGATGGCAGAAGTCATCGCAAAGTACGACAAGTCCTGCTGTCTCATGCATAACAGAGATAACACTGATTACACTGATTATCTTGCCGATGTTGTGGCAGACTTGGATGAGTCTGTGAATATGGCACTTGCGGCAGGAATAGATAGAAACAAGATCATGGTAGATCCCGGAATTGGATTTGCAAAGGACTTGAACCAGAATCTTCTCCTGATGAACAATCTGGAGCTGCTCCACAAGTGGCAGCTTCCTATATTACTTGGAACTTCGAGAAAGTCCATGATAGGTCTCACACTTGATCTTCCCGTCACAGAGCGTGAGGAGGGAACGGTGGCGACATCTGTTCTAGGACTTGTAAAGGGCTGTGATTTCTTCAGAGTACATAATGTAAAGAGCAACTACAGGGCACTCAAGATGACATATGCAATGCTGAATGCCAGATAGAAGATGCCAGATAAAAGATGCCAGTTGTAAGGCGACAGATAAAAGCTGCTAGAAAGAAGACGTCAGTCAGATAGAAGGTGACAGATATGGACAAAATAAATATAAAGGGACTTGAGATATTCGCCCATCATGGAGTGTACCGTGAGGAGACTGTACTTGGACAGAAGTTTATAGTTGACGTGTCGATGCATGTGTCTACAAGAGCCGCGGGAAGATCGGACGACCTTGATAAGTCGGTGAATTATGGATTGGTGTGTAATGATATCCAGGATATCATGAAGAATAAGAATTATAAGCTGATCGAGACTGTGGCGGAGGAGATTGCGGATACGATACTCTTGAAATACGATGATGTGCGAGGCGTTGACGTGACTGTCAAAAAGCCGTGGGCACCTGTTTTGGTACATGTCGACAATGTATCGGTGTCTATAAGCAGGAAAAAGCATGTCGCATATCTGGGACTTGGTTCCAATATGGGAGATAGAGAATCATACCTCGATATGGCGATAGATGAACTCAACAAGGACAGATACACTAAGGTAACTAAGGTGTCGGATTTTATAGAGACAGAGCCATATGGCGGGGTTGAACAGGACGATTTCCTGAATGGATGTCTCGAGATAGAGACTCTCAGGGAGCCGGAGGAGCTGCTTAATCTTGTCAATGCAATAGAGAAGGATGCGGGAAGAAAGCGGATAATACACTGGGGACCTAGAACCCTGGATATAGATATACTGCTTTTTGATGATCTAGTGTATGACAGCGAAGATCTGCACATACCTCATGCAGAGATGCACAAAAGGGCATTTGTGTTGCAACCCCTGTCGGCGATAGCGGGCTACAAGAGGCATCCGCTGCTCGGCAGCACTGTTGATGAACTGGCAAGTAAACTTGACAAAAACAGTTGAAAAGCAGACTGGAGTTGATGGAAAGGTATATACATGGGCACTTTGGAAGAGATAAATGATCTTGAGGATCAGATACAGAAACTGATAGACAGAAAGAATCAGTTGATAAAAGAGATAGGCGATGAGGATAGGCAAATGCTGGCGGATCACAGCAGCTCGGATATAGTACGAGAATTTCACCTCGTTGACAAGTTGAAGGTGGATGGTGATACGGTTGTCGTGTATCAGGGAGTTCCCGGAGCGTACAGTCATCAGGCGATGCATGATTATTTTGGCAAGGATATCAAAAATATAAATGTGGCAAAGTTTGAGGGCGTTGTGAAAGCTGTGAAGGATGGGGATGCAGACTACGGAGTTCTGCCTATAGAGAATTCTTCAGCAGGATTTGTAAATGGAATATATGATATGGTCGGCAGCAGCGGTCTTACCATAGTCGGAGGCGATGAGGTCAAGGTTGCCCATATGCTGATGGGACTTCCGGATGCAGAGATATCAGATATAAAGACTGTGTACTCCCATCCACAGGGACTTATGCAGTGCAGTGAGTTCCTAGAGGCTTGCGGGTACACCCAGTGCCCTGTTGCCAACACTGCGGTCGGTGCAGTGAAGGTGAGGGATGACGGAGACAGATCACAGGCGGCGATAGCCAGCGCGCTGGCAGCGGATATATATGGACTTAAGATACTCAGGGATGACATAGTCAACAATGAGAACAATACGACCAGATTCATCATACTCTCGAAGAGAAAAGAATATGTGAAGACGTCGAATAATATATCCATATGCTTTTCGTTGCCACATGAGAGTGGAACACTCTACAGCATACTTGGACATATAAAGCATGACGGACTCAACATGACAAGCATAGAGTCGAGACCTCTCAGGGGCAGAAAATGGGAATATTCATTCTTTATAACTCTTGAGGGAAGTCTGATGGATGCGGCTGCGATAGATGCACTTGAAAGAATAGCAAAGGATTCAATGGATTTTAAGATCATAGGAACGTATTGATATATTATTTAACAGGAGGTGGGGAAAATGGCAAATAAAATATTTGCTGCCATCGATGTGGGATCCAACGAGTTGTCAATGAAGATATATGAGATAACTCCGAAAAAAGGGGCGAAGGAGATCGATTATGTCAACAGTACAGTTGAACTCGGAAGCGATACATACAACAGTGGCAAGATCACAGAGAAATCAACAGTGAAGGTGTGCGAGATACTGAACAAGTTCCGCAGAAAGATGAAAGAGTATGACGTGCGTGATTATAAGGCGTATGCATCTTCTGCCGTGCGTGAGGCGGAGAACTCAGTCATGGTTCTTGAGAGGATAAAACAGCACACAGGCATCGACGTTACGGTGCTCAGCAATTCGGAACAGAGGTTTATGAATTACAAGGCCTGCGCTGCAAAGTACAGATTTGGACAGGAGGAGACCAAGAACAGAGCCCTGCTCGATATCGGTGCGGGAAGTCTCCAGATATCCATATTTGACAAGCAGAATCTCATACAGACACAGAATCTTCCGATAGGAGCAGTGAGAATCAGGGATTATCTTGCAAAATATGGTGCCGATACGGTTGCCCTTGAGAATATCATGGAAGAGTTCGTGTCGAATTTCATAGAGGAGTTCAGGAATCTCTTTATAAACGACAAGGATATAAAGAGCATCATAGCGATCGGTGATGGAATTGCGAACCTGAAGAAGGTCGGGCCTGAGCTGAAGATTGTGGACAAGATCACAAGAGATCAGTTCAGAGTTCTCTACCATAAGGTTGTTGAGACTACTCCGGAGATCCTCTCTGAAAAGTATGGGGTTCCGTATGAGAGGGCAACGCTCATGCTGCCTATGGCGATCATATACCAGTCATTTCTGGACAATTCAAGGGCGGAGGATATAATAACCCCTGATGTAACCTTCTGTGACGGTATAGTTGCTGATTACATGGATAAGCATGGAACACTGCTTATAGATAAGGACTTTGACGAGGATATCATTGCATCCGCCAACAGTATAGCAAAGAAGTACAAGGTCAACAGAAGACATACACAGAACGTAATGCAGAATGCCCTTGATATATTTGACTCATTCAAGGTCATACACGGACTTGGAAAGCGGGAGAGGTTGCAGCTCCAGATAGCTGCCATGCTCCACAGTTGCGGTAAGTTTGTGAATATGAACGAGGGAACAATGATGTCATATCATATAATCATGTCCACTGAGATACTTGGACTGTCACATAAGGAGAGGGAGGAGATAGCAAATATCGTAAAGTTCAATGAGTATTATCTTCCATCTCAGACCAAGGCACAGGTATCGCTGATGACTGCGGATTATATGAAGGTGGCGAAGCTCACATCCATACTGAGGATCGCGGATGTGCTGGACAAGAGCCACAGGCAGAAGATAGAGAATATGAAGTTTAACTGTAAGGACAGCGTACTCACCATGACGGTCGATACGCTGAATGACATAACACTTGAGGCCGGGGTATTCAGGACAAAGACAGAGCTTTTCAGAAAGGTATTTGGCGTGAAACCTGTGCTTAAGCAGAAAAGGGGGCTGTAATATATGGCAGATAAGAATTCGATTTTTTATAACAGAGAGCTCAGCTGGCTGGAATTTGACAAGAGATGTCTTTCTGAAGCGAAAGACAAGACTATACCATTGTTTGAGAGGATAAAGTTTCTCAGCATTACAGCATCCAATCTGGATGAATTCTTTATGGTCAGGATCGCATCTCTGACAGATATGGTACATGCGGGATACACCAAGAAGGATATTGCGGGCATGACTCCTCAGGAGCAGCTGGATGCGCTTCATGTGAGCACAAAGGAATTCATGAAGAACCAGTATCAGACGCTTAACAGATCACTCATCCCTCAGCTCGCACAGAATGGATTGAAGCTTGTAAGACATTACGAGGATCTCACGCCGAAGCAGGCGAAGTATGTGGACAAATATTTTGAGAAGGATGTGTATCCGGTCCTCACACCTATGGCGGTCGACTCATCCAGACCATTTCCGCTTGTGCGAAACAAATCGCTGAACATCGGTGCGCTTATATATGATAAGAAGAAAGATGTAACCGATATAGCCACGGTTCAGGTGCCGTCAGTGCTGCCTAGGATAGTGAAACTGCCATCGGAGGAGAAGGATGTCACCGAGATCATACTTCTCGAGGAGGTTATCGAGAAGAACCTTGACAAATTGTTCTTGAGCTATGATATAGTGTGCGCATATCCGTACAGGATCATGAGAAATGCAGACTTCTCCATAGACGAGGAGGAGACAGCAGATCTTTTAAAGGAGATTGAAAAGCAGCTTAAGCAGAGACAGTGGGGCGAGGTCATCCGTCTCGAGGTGGATGAGGCTATGGACAAGAAGCTCCTGAAGGAACTCAAGAATCATCTCGGAGTAGATGATGAAGTTGTGTATAAGATAAATGGACCTCTTGATCTCACGTTCCTCATGAAGGTAAATGGCATAGAAGGATTTGAACATCTCAAGTATCCAAAGTACAAGCCTCAGCCGGTGCCGGGGATGGGTGATTACAGCCATATATTTGACAGGATAAGGAAGGGGGACATACTGCTGTTCCATCCATATTATGAGTTTACACCTGTCATAGAATTTATCAGACAAGCGGCAAATGACCCAGATGTTCTGGCGATAAAACAGACACTCTACCGTGTCAGCGGCAATTCACCTATAATAGCAGCACTTGCCCAGGCGGCAGAAAACGGCAAGCAGGTAACGGTTCTTGTAGAACTTAAGGCCAGGTTTGATGAGGAAAACAATATTGCATGGGCAAAGAAACTTGAGCAGGCCGGCTGTCACGTAATATATGGTCTGGTCGGCCTGAAGACGCATTCCAAGATTGCCCTCGTTGTGAGACGTGAGGAGGATGGAATCAGGAGATATGTTCACCTTGGAACAGGAAACTACAATGACCAGACGGCAAAGCTCTACACTGATATGGGCCTTCTAACATGCAGTGATGCCATAGGAGAGGATGCCACTGCGGTGTTTAACATGCTGTCAGGATACTCAGAGCCGAAGAAGTGGAATAAGCTTGCGGTTGCACCGATATGGCTGAAGGACAAATTCCTCATGCTGATAGGACGTGAGGCGGAGAATGCAAGACAGGGCAAGAAGGCAAGGATAGTAGCCAAGATGAACAGTCTGTGTGATCCGGTTATCATGAACGCGCTCTATGATGCGTCAAAGGCAGGTGTGAAGATAGATCTGATAGTCAGAGGAATATGCTGTATCAAGGCAGGAGTCCCCGGCCTTTCTGAGAATATTTCAGTCAGGTCGATCGTGGGAAATTATCTTGAACACTCAAGAATATTCTATTTCTACAATGACGGATTTGAGGATATATACATGGGAAGTGCTGACTGGATGCCTAGAAACCTTGACAAGAGAGTGGAGATCACTTTCCCGGTCGAGGATCCGGGACTCAAGACAAAGGTGAAGGAGATACTCCAGATACAGCTGGCAGACACCCTCAAAGCACATATTATGCAGCCTGACGGTTCATATGTGAAACAGGATCTCAGGGGAAAAAACAGACTTGATTCTCAGATGTATTTTGTGAAGAAAGCCCAGGCAGGCCAGGAGATAGATGGCGAAACTGAGAATACAAGGGTATTCATACCGATAGAGTCCCACGAGGATGAAGAAGACTCACAGACAGAGTGAGGAATGACTCTTCATGTAAAGCTCTTTATGTAAATAAAAAAATATTGACATAGCACTGTAGATATGGTATTCTACCATTGCTGTGTAAAACAGTGAACATAGAAGCAGAGTATCCGCTCTCACCTCAGCATGACAGATCTTTAGGATCAAAGGTTGTAATTTAGGATTATAATTCAGGATTATATTTCATGTCTCGGGTAAATAAATTAGCTTAGAGGAATTTTCAGGCTTAGCCTGTATTTTGAATATGCTTTTTATTAAGAAAGTGGATGGTTTGTTCTATCCACTTTTCTTATGTTATGAGAGTGGCTTACAATAGCAGCTTGTAATACGAAATTTTAAAAATGTGGAGGTAGAGAGTCATTAGCGATTTAATGATCAACGAACAGATTAGAGACAGAGAGGTACGACTCATCGGGGAAGATGGTCAGCTTATAGGAATCATGTCATCCAGAGATGCATTCAAGATGGCACAGGATGCAGGACTTGATCTTGTCAAGATAGCCCCTAAAGCTCAGCCACCAGTATGTAAGATCGTAGATTACGGAAAGTACCGCTACGAGCAGGCTAGAAAAGAAAAAGAGGCTAAGAAAAAGCAGAAGACAATGGAAGTTAAAGAGGTAAGACTTTCACCAAACATTGATTCGAATGATCTTAACACTAAGATCAATCAGGCGAGAAAGTTCCTTGAGCATGGAGACAAGGTTAAGGTTACTCTGAGATTCAGAGGAAGAGAGCTTGCACATGTGGAGCAGTCCAAAGTTATCCTCGACAATTTTGCAGAGAAGCTTGCAGAGATAGCTGTGGTTGATAAGCCTGCAAAGTTTGAGGGCAGAAGCATGATAATGTTTTTAACACAAAAGCGTTAAATTATTATAGACATATAATTCAAGGAGGAAGTAGAGTAAAATGGCTAAATTAAAGACAAAAAGAGCAGCAGCTAAGCGTTTCAAGAAAACAGCTAACGGCGGTTTAAAGAGATCTAAAGCTTATAAGAGTCATATCTTAACAAAGAAGACCACTAAGAGAAAGAGAAATCTTAGAAAGGCTACAATGACAGACGCAACAAACGAGAAGGTAATGAAGAAGATATTACCTTATATCTAATAGATCAGGAGGAAGAAAACCAATGGCAAGAGTTAAAGGCGGAATGAACGCAAAGCAGAAGCATAATAAGGTATTAAAGCTTGCAAAGGGCTACAGAGGAGCAAGAAGCAAGCAGTATAGAGTAGCAAAGCAGTCAGTTATGAGAGCACTCACATCTTCATACGCTGGCAGAAAGCAGAGAAAGAGACAGTTCAGACAGCTTTGGATCGCTCGTATCAACGCAGCAGCAAGAATGAACGATATCTCATACAGCAAGCTTATGCACGGTCTTAAGCTGGCAGGTGTTGACATCAACAGAAAGATGCTCTCAGAGATGGCTATCAGCGATGCTGAGGGATTTGCAAAGCTTGTTGAGGTTGCAAAGGCACAGTTATCATAATATAGACGAACATATGCGGCTAGTAAAATGCATGGTGTATTAGCATAGATTATTGATGCAGTATATTAATTAAGAAGGATCAGGAGCAGTTTACCTGATCCTTTTTGTGTGCAGACGATGTATGACGAATGATTTAGGGTTTTATAATCATGGTAGATATGCTATAATAGCACATGTAAAATTAGGCACATTTTACAGAACGAATTACACAGGGGGATTAGATAATTCGTAGGAAAAGGGTAAAGTGTGGGTCAACAGAGAGTAAATGCTTAAATAGGAGGCACATATGTTCGTAGAGAGAATAACAAAGGATCAGATGAAGATGTTCCTTGAGACATTTGCTTGCTGCAGCGAGCAGAAGAACCTTGTAATGAGGCTCAACTATGCGGGTAAGGAACCATATCTTGACGTGACAAGATTTAGTAATGGTCTGGTGTACACGGATTCATACTATGATTTTGACAGTACATATTGCAGCAATCTGTGGAATAAGTTTCTGTATACGCAGTTCACACATGAATATTACACTGCATTCAAAGAACATCTGATGAAGGATGTGGACAGGAAACTCACAAACATGATCAAGATCTGATATTGGAGGCGGTCTTGCCGTATTCAAAAATAAAGTTTCGTGACTTGGACAAGCTAGGTCGTGAAGCTTTATTTTTATTGTGGTCATAGTTCAGTTTCGCATGAAGTCAGATATTCTAGAAAATTCAAAAAATAAGGACAAATAATTTGAAAAAAGATGTTGACTTTATAGTTCTGGGATGGTATTATCTTATTCGTTGGTGACAAACGCATTGTCAACATCATATGAAACATGCGGGAGTGCTGGAATTGGCAGACAGGCTAGACTAAGGATCTAGTGCTGGAAACGGCGTGTGGGTTCAAGTCCCATCTCCCGCATCTTTTTATTTTAAAGTCCTGATTGAAGATTTTGGTCAGAGACTTTATTTTTTTGTCTTTTGTGTGAACATTGTTTGAAATTGTGAAGAATAATATTCCCTGAAAAAAATTTATCATTTATATTTATAGTGCATGTGTTGTATTTTAACTAATATTAACTCCCACGTAATTTCTTGATATATGAACGCCCCGGGGGTAAAATCATTAAAGGTATTAGAAGTGAGATACAATGCTGGAATATAGATAAAACTTAACAGATTGATGTCATATAATTTTCCAAAACAGGAGGTATGAAGAGTGGCAAAGGCTACATTTGGCAAAAGGATATTTGCGGTGGCTCTGGCTGGTGTGCTGTCTGTATCGTTCACAGCGTGCAGCGGCAGTGGCGATGGTCAGGCAGGAGATGCGAAGATAAATATAGAACCATACAGTAAGATGCAGTTCAACACTGAGAAGGTTCAGAGCGGTGATATACAGTCCTCACTGACACTTGATCTGAAGCCGGACGGATACAGCAGCAAAGATTATTCGATACAGCAGTCCGACTACAAGATAGAGGAAGTCAAGGTGAAGGAAGGTGATAAAGTAGCCAAGGGTGATGTGATGATACAGTTTCAGGCTACTGAGATCAAGAAGACCATTGAACAGTACACAGAACAGAAGGAGCAGGATCTTCTGCTTATAGATCACTATACAAGGCTTGCAGAGATAGACAGCAGTGTAGATTATTCGGGCGATATATCGGCGGCAAAGGAAGATATGGACGTGGCTGATACGTACATAAAAGAGCAGAATGAGCGTATGAAGGACTATCAGGTCATAGCCACAAAGGCGGGAACTGTCACATATATAGATTCTGATATTCAGTACGGATATGTAACTGCTGGACAGACACTTATAACTGTCGATTCAGGATCATCTGATTATGTTGCGGAGACAAATGACAACTACGAGTTCAAAGAGGGAGAAGTTTACGAGGCTGATTTCCAGGAAGCGACATTTTCACTGAAACTGATAAAGTGCGAAAAGTACAAGAGCAAGGCAACCGGCGAGGAGATGCAGAAGGTGACATTCCAGCCTGTCAGCGATATGGCAGGCATCACGGAGGCAGATACACTGAAGATGGTCATAGAGAAGCCAGTGGTAAAGAACGTCATATATGTAAATAAAAAGGCTGTATTTGACGGCTCAGATGAAAAGAAGTACGCATACGTGGTGGATGAGGACGGCAACAGAAGTGCCGTGGAAGTCACAGTGGGTGATACTGTTGATGATAAGACGATCGTAAAGTCAGGGCTTAAAGCCGGAGAGCAGGTGGTGGTAAATTGAGAAAGCAGAATCTTAAGAGTGGTATACATGTGAAGAATATGAGAACGGTGTTTCATAAGAGAGTTATGTGTATGTGCATGGCTGCTGTGTTTGCGATGACTATGACGGGATGCGGCAAGGAGAAAAGTGAAAAGGTGCCGGAACTGATGGAGCCTGTGAGTACAAATGAAGCATACCGTCCGGTAACATACGGAGATATAGGCCGCAAGGTCATAAAGACAGGAACGATAGTTCCAACAGATTACAGCTACTATTATGAGACTTCAGCCACACTTTCAAAGGTATATGTGAATGTGGGGGATGAGGTGAAAAAAGGTACTGTTCTTGCTGAAACAGGGGACAGTTCAGATGCATCAGGGGGAGACAACACCACAGATACATCGGGGGGAGACAGTGGACTTACTGGCGATGGAATTGACGATACATCAGCTGATGCCAGCGAGTCGGATGATGTACAGAAGTACAGCCACGATATAAAGGAGAAGATCTATCAGGAGAAGCAAGCGGAGATTGACTGGAAGATAAAAGCCTGCGAGGAGATCAATGACAAGGAGGGCGCTGATGCAGCCAGAGTTGAGAAGGCGGTCAACGAGGAGAACCACAGATATGATAACCTTGTGTATGATTATGAACAGAAGAAGAAAATACAGGCGCAGGAAGAACAGGATAAGCTGAAGAAGAATGGAACCTTAAAGGCAGATCACGCCGGATATGTCACCTACGCCAAGTCTGCAAAGGGTGAAGATAAGACTGTGAACGGCGGAGAGAATGTTGTTGTCGTGTCCGATTACAATCAGCCATATATTGAGATAACAGGCGAGTCATATAAGAAAGATACATACAGTATTTACAAGAATATGTACACTGTTGTAGATGGAAAGAAGTATGACATAGAGCCATACAAGTTCACCAACCAGGAGATAGCGGTTGCCCAGAGTATGTCTAGTCTTCCATATACAAGATTCCAGCTGAAGGGAGTAAAGAACCCTGAAAAGATACTGAAAGTTGGAAATTCAGTTTCCCTTTATTTCAGTACATCGGAGGCGAAGAATGTACTTACAGTTGGAAACGACTCAATATATGAAGAGAATGGGCAGAGCTTCGTGTATATCAAGACTGACACAAGCGACAAGGAACGTCGTGACGTGGAGGTAGGTGCAAGCGATGCAAATTACACAGAGATAGTAAGCGGCCTCAAGGAAGGAGATCTTGTGTACTATGCATCGGATACGATCATGCCGTCAAGCTACATTGAGTATACAGTTGCACTTGACTCATACACCAAGACAGCGAAGGCTCAGTCATTTACGGCAGAGGATCTAAACAGCGTAAGTTATGCAGCTCCATGTGATGGAAGATTTGCATCTATAAATGTCAAGAAGGGACAGAAGGTCAAGAAGGGAGATCTACTGTTTGTGATAGACAGTGGTGGCGGAACAGCGGCTGTCAAGGAGATCGACAATCAGATACAGGAAGAGAACATGTCATACAATTCATCACTTCAAGAGTATGACGGGCAGATAAATGACATAAATGACCAGATACAGGAATATCAAAAGCAGAAGAAAGCGACACCTACTGATGCGGACAATCCGTTGTATATGGTAGAGCAGCTCACATGCCAGAGAAATGTTGTGAATTATAATAAGCAGCTTCTTATATATACTCATAACGCGACTATAGCAAGTCTCAACGACAAAAAGACAAAGCTCAACAAGAACAACGATGGAACAGGTAAGATAAGCGTGTATGCTGACGAGGCGGGAACAGTCAAGAAGATCAGCGCGAGCACAGATGCTGCGATAAAGGAAGGTCAGACAGTACTCACGGTGGGCAGCAGCAAAAATGTCATACTGGCACTTACAGTATCAGAGGGCAAGCTTGGAATCAATCAGAAGGTAACTATCACAAGCAAGAAAGATAATACCAAGAAGATAAGCGGAATATGCGTGGGAACAAGCGGAGACTCTTCAAGATCATACATACAGACAGATGACCAGGGAAATGTACATATTACAAAGTGTGCAGGTTCCGATGAACTGAAGTACTACATCAAGGTCGATGATGCAAATGTTTACAAGAGCACGAAGAACTACCAGGTAAGCTACCCTACAGCGGTGTACGACAATGTTGTCATGATACCTACGAATATGATCTACCATGAGGCGAGCAAGAACAACTCATCAGAGTATGATTATGTATGGCTTCTCCTTGACGGCGAGATCGTGAAACAGTATATAACGCTGGGCGAGGCGAGCAAGACACAGACGATCATACTGTCAGGTCTCTCAGAGGGAGATGTGATAGCGAAGGAGTCAGCATCAGCGTCAGGTAGCAAGTCATCTTCAGGACGTGATTCCTCTGATTCATCAGGCGCGGCCGGTTCCTCAGACTCCTCCGATGGAGACTCTGGAGATACATCGGAAAATGTGACAGATGATGACGGAGCAGGCGATGCAGCCGGAGCAGCGGACGATGCTGTAGCAGAGTAATGGAAAGGAGAAAAGATGTTTAAATTTTTATCACACAAACTTCTTAATAAAAAGTGGCTTAATGCATGTCTTCTCCTTGGAATAGTACTCCTTGTGGCGGTGGCATCATGTAACCCGATGTTCAAGAACGGAGCGCTTGACATGCTTATGTCATCCAAGTTTGACGCAGCTATGACAGAGCAGAACAAATATCCGAGCACAATAGGCAGGGAGGGATCCTGTGCTGTTGATGAGTATCCGGATTCTGAGTCCGTGCTGAACAGGATAGAGAAGTATAAGAAGATGTGGAATTACTACCTTGAGATAGACACCATAGAGGAACAGACAAGTCTGAGCCTTGAGGCTGGATACACACAGAGTAATCTTGGACACAGAAGCAACTTCAAGATGGTGTATATGCCGAATCTTGAAGACCACATCAACATAACATACGGAGTAAGCCTTGAAGATGCAAAGACGGAGAGTGGAGTATATCCGTGTCTTATATCACAGAGGTATCTCGATGAATATAATCTAGTCGTTGGAGAGGTGTTTACCATCGACACGGGACTTGGAGATGTCAAGGATGCAAGTGGCAATCCTATGAAATACCAGATAGTCGGAGTGTTCGAGGAGAAGGATTACTCGGATGATTTCTGGTATGATCAGCTTGCAGATCTGGACAGACAGGTATATGTGAAGCAGAGTGATTTCGATGAGATGATCACAAAGTACGGCTTCCTCACAATATATTACAGTGAGCATGACATGCTGGATTACTCACAGATAACACATGCAAATGCAGCTGACACACTCTACTATATAAAGTCATTTGAGTCATCGGACAAGAGTTTTACACAGAATTTCAGCAACGTGCTTATAGATTACAGAGGCGATGCTAGGACGATAGGAATAATCATATGGGTACTTGAGCTTCCTATCCTTGTACTGCTCCTAGCATTCATCTACATGGTGTCAAGCCAGATACTGGAGATGGAGGATGGAGAGATCGCGATGCTCAAGAGCCGAGGAACAAGCACGAAGCAGGTCCTTGGAATATATCTGGGACAGTCGGCGATATTGTCGGTCATAGCGATAATAATAGGAATACCGGTGGGCTACCTTCTGTGTAAGATGGCGGCGAGTGCCAGCTCATTCCTGAAGTTTGAATTCAAGGATACACACTTTTACGGAATAGATCCGTGGATGGTCGTATACAGTCTGGCGGCAGCCCTTATTGCGATCCTGTTTGTGACTCTGCCGGTTATGAAATACGCTAAAAACTCTATCGTCGAGCAAAAGAGCAGGACAGGAAAGGTAAATTACAAACCGTTCTGGGAGAAGTTCTTTGTGGATGTTATCCTGGTGGTATTGTCAATCTATCTTCTCTACAATTACAACAAGCAGAAGTCTACGATCGCATTGGATATCCTCTCAGGAAAGAGACCTGATCCGGTTATATTCCTGAACTCGTCACTGTTTATATTTGCAGTTGGACTTCTCGTGCTCAGACTTATCAAGTATCTCATAAGACTGATATACAGGATAGGTAAGAAGAGATGGTCACCTGCGGTATACGCCTCTTTCCTCCAGATAACGAGGACGGTGAAGAAACAGGGATTTATATCTGTATTCCTTGTAATGACCATTGCAATGGGAATGTTCAATTCAAATATGGCGCGGACGATAAATGATAATAAGACAAAACGTATCAATTACAATCTGGGAACTGACCTGGTAGTTCAGGAGCAGTGGACTAGAGGAACATATATAGATAAGAAAAAAAAGACTCATTGGTATTACACCGAGGGAGATTTTGAGAGATATACAAAGCTCGAGGGCTCTGTATGTGACAAGGTGACAAGAGTCATATATGACGATGATGCGGTGATAAAGGCCGGCGGAGAGGAGCTTGCAGGCAGCGTACTTATGGGAATAAACACCAAGGAGTTCGGTGAGACGGCAAGGCTTCAGAGCGGACTTAACAAGGAACACTGGTACAACTATCTGAACGATCTTGCAGAGGTGTCAAACGGTGTCATCATATCGTCGAACCTTGCAAAGAAATACAATATCAAAGTCGGAGATTCCATAAATTATGCGAGGTACAGTCCGATGAAGGGCAAGGAGAAGGAGGAGATCGCATCACCTAGTGGAACCGTATGTGCCATAGTGGATGCATTCCCTGGATTCCAGCAGTATGTGTACCAGAAGAACTCTGATGGAGAGATGGAGGAAGTTGAGAGATATCTCGTTGTTGCAAACTATGCGTATGTTGTAAGTGCATTCAGTCAGACACCATATCAGGTGTGGATGAGACTTGCGGACGGCAAGAGCTATAAAGATGCACTAAGAGCAATTGATGCAGAGGATATCAACATAGTACAGTATGACAGCCTTGATAAGGATATAAAGGAGATGCAGGAGTCACCTCTCGTACTTATCACAAACGGTTTGTTCTCACTGTCATTTATAATAGCAATCATACTCTGTATGGTTGGATTCCTGATATACTGGATAACATCCATCAAGCAGAGAGAGCTTATGTTCGGTATATACAGAGCTATGGGTATGAGTATGCATGAGATCAACAAGATGCTTATAAATGAGCAGATATTCAGCTCGGTTCTTGCCAGTCTGGCGGGATATGGAGTGGGGGTTGCGGCAACTATTCTGTTTGTCAAGCTGGTTGCTGTTGTTTATCTGCCGGAGGCACACAATATAGCAATATCGATAGCGGTGGATCCATATGACCTGATAAAGCTGACGGCAGTAGTTATATTTATGTTCATCGTCTGCTTCATAGTTATAAGGACTATTCTGAAGAAGATGAATATCACACAGGCATTGAAGCTGGGGGAGGATTAATCTATGGGTGAAAATACAAACAATACAGAATATATATTTGATCCTGCCGCAGAGCTTAAGAAGGGGGCTTCAGTCATGGACGATATCATGATAGAGGCCAAAGGAATCAAGAGATGCTTCAGACTTGGAAGCGGTGAGGATTTCTATGCACTCAAGGGCATAGACATGCAGGTGCCTGCAGGCAAGCTTACAATACTGAAGGGCCGTTCTGGTTCAGGAAAGACCACTCTTCTGAACATACTGAGCGCCCTGGACGATCCGACAGAGGGCGATGTCATCATAGGCGAGCATGTCTACAGCCAGATGAATGAGAAAGAGAAGGAAAAACTCAGAAGATACAATATCGGATTCGTATTCCAGTCGGTGGCACTCATACCGATTATGAGTGCGTATGAGAACGTAGACTTCGGACTCAGGCTTGCCGAGTATGAGGGAAACAGAGATGCCAGGATAAGGGAGGTACTTGACCTGGTGGGACTTTCATCAAGAATGTCTCACTTCCCTAATCAGATGTCAGGTGGTGAGCAGCAGAGAGTTGCTATTGCAAGGGCAGTGGCGCATAAGCCAAAGGTAATATTTGCAGATGAGCCTACAGGTGCCTTGGATACGGCGTCTGGACTTGCGGTCATGAAGCTTTTCCAGGAGCTTGTATACAAAGAGGGAATAACGATTGTCATGACTACCCATGACCCTAAACTGATGGAACTTGGAGATGTGGTATATGAGATAGAGGATGGTGAGATAGTTGGGCGATAAGCATTTGTTTAAGAAGAAAAAAAATGAGACACCGGATACTATAACACCGGATAGTAATGTGGATACAAGACCTGATACCGCAGTACAGGGACAGAATGAACCAGAACAGATTGAGCCAGAACAGAAAGAGTTCGTATATGGTATGGATCAGACGGAGCAGGGCAGTGAGGATGTTCAAAGTGGAACATCAGATGCGTACGGTTCCGCTCCTAGTCAGGAGACAAATGAAAACATCATAGAGTGTGACAGTCTGGTAAAGATATACAAGACAGATGATGTCGAGGTAATGGCTCTTCAGGGACTTGAGCTCAACATCAAGTATGGAGAGCTGATGGCAGTCATAGGAAAGTCCGGATCAGGAAAGTCCACACTGCTCAACATGATAGGCGGACTTGAGAGACCGACAGCCGGAAAGCTGTATGTAGATGGCAAGGACCTGTTTGCCATGACGGACAAGGAGCTGGTTGAGTACAGAAAGCACACGGTAGGATTTGTGTGGCAGAAGAACTCAAGAAATCTGCTTCCGTATATGACAGCTATCGAGAATGTGCAGGTTCCAATGTACTTTGACAAGAGCAACAAGGAAGACAAATATGCGAGAGCACACGACCTGCTCTGCAGAGTTGGACTTGAGGACAAGATCAACTCATACCCATCTCAGATGTCAGGTGGTGAGCAGCAGAGAGTCGCTATAGCCATAGCGCTGGCAAACAATCCTAAGATTCTTCTTGCGGATGAGCCTACAGGTGCTGTTGATACCAAGACATCCAACATGATACAGGATCTGTTCAGAAAGCTGAATGAGGAGCTTGGAATCACGATAATCATAGTTACACATGACATAAGCCTTGCCAATAAGGTTGGACGTGTGGTTATGATAGCGGATGGTAAGATCAGCACAGAGAAGATCATGAAGGAATCATATAAAGACAGGATGAACGAACTGTCCACAGATGGATTTTCATCTGATGATTCACATGAGGAGTACTCCATTCTGGATAAGGCAAACCGTGTGCAGATCAGTCCGGATATGCTTGCTGCAGCGGGAATCGACAGCAACAAGGTAAAGGTTCAGGTTGTGGATGGCAAGGTTATCATAACAAAGGAATAACAGGGGGAGATTATGAGAAAAAGGGGTTACATCAGATGTGCAGCTCTGGTGATGTCTCTGGCGCTTGCGTCCGGAATGGGACTTACGGGCTGCGGACACAAAAAACAGGTGGATTACGGGCTGGAGGATGATTCAGAAGCTGCAGATACAGGAGTCCTTCTGGCATCAAAGCTGAATGTTCCGGAAAGCTATAAGGGAGAGGTGTCCGGGATATCCTCTGAAACAGGACTTTCGGCTGTGAGGATAGATGCGCCTGAAATAAAGGTTCCTGAGACCGACAGGATGTCAGTACAGCACTGCAGTGTGAATCATATTGACAGTGAATATAAAAAACGTATTTGTGAAAATTTCTTTGATACGGATGAGGGAGTATATGTATACGACTGGGATAAGCCATATAAGGATGACGTGGAAGAAGAAATCGCGAATATTCAGGAGCTGTCGGCAAATGCATCTGATGACGAGACAAAAGCTATGTATGATGAGTCACTGAAGGGTCTTCAGGAGGAGCTCCGGCATGCGTCTGTCGAAAGGGAAGGGGCAGGAGACTACACTGCCGATGCCTTTATCGGATATAAGGATGGAGTGTCATGGCTGGCATCATTTGAGGAAGAAGAAGACCACGCTGCAGGCTTTAATATCTATATGCTGGGGGATGCCATAAATTACAGACCAAAGGAAGGTGCAACCTGGGCGAGTCAGTACAGCTCAGAGTACAGCCATGGAATGACACTTCCGGATAACGCAGCAAAGATAAGCAGGGATGCAGCGATAGATCAGGGAATGGAATTTCTTGCAAGCTGCGGAATAACCGGTATTGTCTGCACTTCCTGTTATGACAACATGTGGCAGTATTATGATCAGAGCGAAGAAAATATTGGCAATGAGCTGGATGGTTACAAGATAACTTACAAGAGGGCGGTTGACGGTGTGGCGGTGTACACTCCTGTTGTATATGGTCTGGATATCACGAATTCTGCATCGGATGACGAAGAGAGCGATATTGTCTATGAATCGGAAAACGAGACTTTTACGGTAACCATAGATGATAAAGGAATATTTGCGCTTAGTGGGACTGATGCTGTCAGGATGGACGGTGAGAGGGAGAGCAATGTAGAACTCCTGTCATGGGATGATATTCTAAAAGCTCTGCCGGAGGCTGTCAATTCCTTTTATACAGAGAATAAGACGCAGTACAGTGAGATAAATTTCAACGATGTGAGACTTACTTATTTCAAGATGAAAGATGGAGACAGCTATAAATATGCACCTGTGTGGGTATTTTCAGAGTGTAGTACGGAGGAGGACGGCACTATAAGTGAGCTCATACCTCCATCGCAGATAATTATGCTTGATGCACAGAATGGGCAGCTTATAGATATGATATCTTCGTTTTATAAATTCGAGGCGTAAAGCTGAACAAATGTTAATCAATGACATATTTGTTGTAACTAACTTTAAAATATATTATAATTTTAATAAATGCGCCTGAAAAGACAGGGAGTATATAGATGTCGTGGTGCTTATAAAGCAGGAAAGGTTGGTATTATATGAAGAAAAAAGGTTGTGGAAAAGCGTTGACTCTGCTTCTCGTAACATCTCTTGTGGCAGGAACAGTTCTCACAGGATGCGGCAAGAAGAAAGTAGACTACAATATGGGCGATGATGAGAATGGTTCAGGTGGTGGCGGAAAGCTTGCATCAAGACTTGATGTGCCAGACTCCTATGAGGGTACTCTGGAGGGGATAGACACCGATGCGACTGGTCTTACGGATGTTAAGATAAATGCCTCCAAGATCACAGTACCTGATACAGACAAGATGTCTATACTCTACTACAATCAGAATCAGGTAGACAATGAATACAAAAAGAGAGTGTGCGAAAACTTCTTTGATGTAAGTGCCGGTGTATATACATACAGCTGGGAAAAACCTTACAAGGGAGATCTTGAGAGAGAGATAGAGAATTATGAGGAACTCTCAAAGCAGTCGACAAGTGATGACGAGAAGTCGTTTTTTGACGATTACATCTCATCACTAAAGGAGCAGCTCAAGACGGCAACGGATGAGAGAGAGGGCGCCGGTGATTATTCTGCAGATGCCTTTGTTGGCTCAAAGGGTGAGAATATGTACATGATCTCATTTAACTCAACAGAGACTGGAGAGAGCGGAGGATTCTCAATAGACTACTATCCATCAGATCAGCTCATCAATTATAGACCTAAGGAGGGCGCATCATCAGTATACTGCTACAGCAGCGATTACTATGACGGTGAGGACACAGCAAATACAGCAACGGTCAGCCAGGATGATGCTATACAGCAGGGGCTGAGCTTCCTTGCTGGATGCGGAATCTCAGACATAATTGAGACAGGCTGCACAGACCTTATATGGGAGTACAGCGATACATCATATAACACACTTGCATCTGAGAAGAGTGGATATGTGATCACATACAAGCGCTCAGTTGATGGGATAGCTCCGTATACACCATCTGTATACAATATTGATTCACTGAATTCGTCAGATGATGTATGGTATGACACTATGGATGAGACATTTGAGCTGCAGATAGACGATAATGGCATTGTTTCAGCATACTGCTACGATTATTTCAAGGCAACAGGAGACAAGAAGGAGAATGTTGATCTTATCTCATGGGAGGATGCAGTGAAGGCTCTTCCCAAGGCAGTCAACACATATTATGCTGAGAACAAGACTCAGTACAGTAGCATAGAGTTTAACAACGTGCAGCTTGCCTACTATAAGATAAAGGATGGAGACAAGTACGAGTATCTTCCTGTATGGGTATTTGCACAGTGTGAAAAGACTGGCGATGGTGATAGTTCACAGAGTGATGACGGTCTTGATATTTCAAATCCTTTGCAGCTTATCATGCTGAATGCTGAGACAGGAGAACTGATCGATCTCAAGAGTGTACTCAACACACAGTCATTCTCATATACTGACAGTACAGTGGTAGGTGGCGATGATGATAATGTGACTTTAGATGATTCCGATCTCGATGAGGACGGAGCTTCAATAGCGGATGACAGCGCTGTATCAGATGACTCTTCAGATTCATCTGATGATGGTTCAATAGATATCAATGATCTTGATCTTCAGGTGGATGATACTACAGATGCTGTAGAAGAGTAAGCGTTATAGAGTGATAACTGCAGAGCAGTAAATACAGAATAACAGGAATATGATCCCTGTGAGCGATCTGTTTATTTCAGATCTTTCACAGGGATTTTTTTGTGTTATAAACCGTAGGCAAGCAAGATAGCGATATTGATTATGATTATCAATAAAGAAATAAGAATTGACAAATACCCCCCTAGGGTATATAAAATATATGAAAGATAGATAAATGAAATAAAAGATCATACATGTACAAATATTTACAGAGGAAAGGCGGATACTATGAGTGATGAACACGCATGCTGCTGCAGCGACAGAAAGAGACAGAGGACAGATGAGGAATACAAGAGACTTATGAATAGACTAAGCAGGATAGAAGGACAGATAAGAGGCGTCAAGGGAATGCTTGAAAATGATGCCTATTGTACAGACATAGTGCTCCAGGTGTCAGCCATAAACGCGGCGCTCAACAGCTTCAATAAGGTACTTCTTGCAGAGCATATCAGGACCTGTGTGGCTGATGACATAAGAAATGGCAAGGATGACACGATAGAGGATCTTGTAAATACGATAACAAGACTTATGAAATAATATAACTGAAATAATGTAACTGAAATAATGTAACTGAAATTATGCAACTGGATGAAATGACAAATGTAATACAGAAAGAAGGTGTGTGCATTGGACAAATACAATGTGACAGGAATGAGCTGCAGTGCATGTAGTGCGAGAGTAGAAAAGGCGGTTTCCAAGGTCGATGGTGTAAGTACATGTCAGGTCAATCTTCTGACAAACTCCATGATGGTGGACGGAACTGCTTCAAGGGATGATATCATATCAGCCGTGGAGAAAGCGGGGTATGGCGCTTCTCCAGCAGATGGCGGAGCGCAGACGAAAAGCAGCGACAAGACTTCGGGCGGTGGACAGTCGGAGAGCGATGCGGCTCTGTCAAAGATGAAGATAAGACTTGTGGCATCTGTCATAATATTGATCCCTCTGATGTATATATCAATGGGACATATGATGTGGAACTGGCCGCTGCCATCGTTCTTTGACGGCAACCATGTGGCAATGGGACTTACACAGATGCTTCTCACCATATTGGTGATGATCATCAACCAGAAGTTCTTTGTCAGTGGATTCAAGGGTGCTATACACGGAGCTCCAAACATGGATACACTGGTCGCCATGGGTTCCGGAGCATCATTTATATACAGTGTATATGTGCTCTTTGCCATGACGGCGGCACAGACCGCGGGAGATGATGCTCAGGTCATGACACTCATGCATGACATTTATTTTGAGTCTGCCGCCATGATACTCGCTCTTATAACCGTTGGAAAGACGCTTGAAGCATATTCCAAGGGACGTACAACGGATGCTTTAAAAGGACTTATGGATCTTGCACCTAAGACTGCTGTTCTCATAAGAGACGGAGCGGAGGTTGCGGTGGGCATAGACGAGGTGGCTGTCGGAGATATATTTGTGGTGAAACCGGGAGAGAGCATTCCTGTTGATGGAATCGTACTTGATGGAGATTCTGCAGTGGATGAGTCTACGCTCTCGGGTGAGAGCATACCGGTGGACAAGAGCAAGGGAAGCCGGGTGTCGGCGGCAACCATAAACCAGTCGGGATATTTGAAGTGCAGGGCTACACAGGTTGGAAGTGACACTGCATTGTCCAAAATCATCAACATGGTCAGTGATGCAGCGGCTTCGAAGGCACCGATAGCCAAGATAGCAGACAAGGTATCAGGGGTGTTCGTGCCGGTGGTCATCGCTATTGCAGTGGTTACTATGATCGTATGGCTTATTGCCGGAAAGGAAGTTGGCTACGCGCTGGCGAGAGGAATATCTGTACTTGTGATCAGCTGCCCTTGTGCGCTGGGACTTGCCACACCGGTTGCGATCATGGTTGGAAATGGAATGGGTGCAAAGCACGGTATCCTGTTTAAGACTGCAACAGCTTTGGAGGAGACAGGCAAGACAGGAATAGTCGTCCTCGATAAGACGGGAACAATAACAAAGGGTACTCCGGTTGTTACGGATATAATACCCGCGGAGGGTATAACTAATGAAAGACTTATCATGCTGGCAGCGGCGCTTGAAGGAAGGAGTGAACACCCTCTGGCAAAGGCCATAGTTGACGAGTGGAATGACAATCCTGCGTACAGTGATGCCAGGGAGACAAATGACATCAGTGTCACACAGTTCCGGGCAGCTCCGGGACATGGACTTTCCGGAGTGGTAGATGGAATAGTGATGGTGGGGGGAAACAGAGAATATATAAGCGAATCAGCAACAATCACGGATGAGATGGACGTTCAGGCTGACATGCTGGCAGAACAGGGAAAGACACCGATGTTCTTTGCCGGTAAGCCGGAATCTGGAAACGGAAAGGTGCTCGGTATAATCGCTGTTGCGGATGTTGTGAAGGAGGAGAGCAGGAAGGCTGTAGAGGAGATGCAGAAGATGGGACTCTCGATAGTCATGCTCACAGGTGACAATGAGAGGACTGCAAAGGCGATCGGAGCCCAGGTAGGAGTAGACAGAGTTATCGCCGGAGTGCTTCCTGATGGCAAGGAGAAGGTCGTCAGAGAGCTCATGGACGATGCAAATGTCATAATGGTCGGCGACGGAATAAACGATGCGCCTGCGCTCACGAGGGCAAACATTGGAATTGCAATAGGGGCGGGAACAGATATCGCCATAGATGCTGCCGATATAGTTCTTGTGAAGAGTTCACTGCTGGATGTGCCTGCGGCGATAAGGCTCAGCATGGCGGCAATGAGAAATATCAAGGAGAACCTCTTCTGGGCATTTATCTACAATATAATCGGTATACCTCTTGCAGCAGGTGTGTGGATACCGATATTTGGATGGACTTTAAATCCAATGTTTGGAGCATTTGCCATGAGCCTTTCAAGTTTTTGTGTAGTAACAAACGCGCTGAGGTTGAATTTGGCTGATATTTATGATAAAAATAATAGATACAGGATCAAGGAAAAATATAGAAGCGGATCTGTAGGAGTAAAAGATGAAGGATCAGGTCGCAAGGGAAATGACAGTGATAACACTGAGAATAATTATATAATTGAAAATAATCATAGAATTGAAAATGAGAAAGGAAATGATGATATGAAGAAGACAATGAAGATAGAGGGTATGATGTGCGGACACTGTGAGGCAAGAGTCAAGAAGTGCCTGGAGGCTCTGCCACAGGTCGATCTGGCCGAGGTAAGCCACGAGAAGGGTATAGCGATAGTTACACTAAATGCTGATGTAGATGACGCTGTTCTCACAAAGGCGGTTGAGGATCAGGACTACAAGGTGATCTCAGTTCAGTAATCATTTGTAGAAAAGGAAGTTATACGTGAATGAAGAAAATACTTAACAAACTTCTCAGCAGAATGGTGATAACATGTTTTTTGGTCGTCCTGCAGCTTGCAGTGATGATATTTGGAATTATAATTCTGCAGGAAAGGTACATTTACATCTCAGGAATATTGAAGCTTTTGAGCGTGATAGTTGTATTTCATCTCATAACAAAGGATACCAACCCGATGATCAAAATGGCGTGGATGGTGCCGATACTGCTGTTTCCTGTACTAGGAGGTTTAATGTATGTGCTTTATGGACATGTGCTCATACCGAAGAGGCTTAAGAAGAACATGCTCAGAGTTATGCAGCAGGAAGTGTATGAGAATGTGAAGGGCGCAAATGTCTGCCAGGCAGCAGATATCAAGGGCGAGCCAACGTACAGAATATGCAATTACATGGAGCATGTGGCACAGGCCCCCCTTTATAAGCATACAAATGTAAAATACTATGCAATCGGCGATGATGTCATGGATGACCTTATCAGGGATCTGGAGAGTGCTGAGAAATACATCTTCATGGAGTATTTCATCGTTGATAAGGGATATATGTGGGATACGATCCTGGAGATCCTCAAGAGAAAGGCTGCAGAGGGACTCGATGTAAGATTCATGTATGATGACATAGGATCGGTGTTCAATGTGCCAAAGTATTACTGGAAGGAGCTTGAGTCATACGGAATCAAATGTATGGCGTTCAATCAGGTCGTGCCTTTCTTTGCAACGATATTCAACAACCGAGATCACAGGAAGATAACGGTCATAGATGGCAAGATCGCCCATACCGGCGGATACAATATGGCGGATGAGTATATCAATCGCATAACAAAGTACGGCAGGTGGAAGGACAGCGGAGTGAGACTTGAGGGCGAGGGTGCCTGGAGCTTCACAGTCATGTTCCTCCAGATGTGGAATTATTTCAGATATTCGGAGGGAAGCTACCTGAGTTATAAGCCGGAGGTGGACTTTTCAAATATAGAGGATGGCTATGTACAGCCTTATAAGTCAAGTCCGCTGACCGGAGAGAATGTCGGAGAAAATCTCTATATTCAGATGATAAATGATGCGCAGGAGTATATATACATATTTACCCCGTATCTGATAGTGTGCAATGAGCTGATGACGGCACTCAAGCTTGCAGCCAAGAGAGACGTGGATGTGCGAATAGTCACACCAGCCATACCGGATAAAAAGTATATATACAAGATGACACAGTCCAACTACAAGGAGCTGCTTCTTGCTGGCGTGAGGATATACCAGTATACACCTGGATTTATACATTCCAAGACACTTATTATGGACGGAAGGCTTGCGTCGGTGGGGTCGATCAATATGGACAACAGAAGCTTCTATCACCACTTTGAGTGTGGCGCCCTGCTCTATGACTGCAAGGCGATAGCGGATGTCAAGAATGATATGTTTGCAACATTTGAGGAGTCGGAGGAGATAGACATACTTTGGTGTAGAAATAACATAAGCAAGGTGTCCCTGATAGGACCGCTGCTCAACCTGTTATCGCCACTGCTTTAAAAGGAGACTCGAAATGGATAAGATTCGTAAGAAAAAATCTGATGATTCCGGGACGGCGCAGGACTGGCTCAGCACGATATTTCTGTTATATATGGGAACTCTGTATCCACTCATAATGCACGACAAATATTTTGACATCACACTAACTAAGTACAAGGCATTTGAGGTGGCGCTGTGTGTGTACGCGGTGCTCATGGTGCTGGCAGTGCTGCTCGATGTGTTTGACGGGAAAAAGCCATTTGTGATGTTTAAGTACAGAAAAAGCTATGTTGCAACGGACTGGTTCATGGCTGGCTTTTTCGTAGCCAATGTACTTGCGTTTGTGATGGCATCAGATAAAATGGCCGCCTATACTGGCGAGGAGGGCAGAAGGTGCGGACTTCAGTTTATGATCCTTGCCATGCTCCTGTATGTCTGTATGGGACGCGGCCTGCGTCTTAGAAAATGTGTGTTCCCGGCATTTCTGTGTGTCGGTTCATTTACATGTATAATCGCGGTTTTTCAGTATGTCGGTATAGATTTCCTTGGAATAAGGGACGGGCTAGCATCCAGCATAATGGATATATACATATCGACATTTGGCAATATAGATATATTTGCAAGCTTTCTGTGCGTTCTGATCCCTGTCGGATTTGGTGTGGGGCTTGACGACCGCAGGATATATGATGGTGATGCCACATGGAAGTTCAATTGGGTGAAGCTCTCCGCCTGGACTGCGGTATTTACAGGGGCGGCTGCGACAGTTGTGACAAATGCAGATCTGGCGTATGCAGGTGTCTGTGCAGCAGCCGCGATATTGCTCCTGGTTTCAACATACCGTGGCAGGATAAAGGAATTTGTGGAGCTGATGCTTGTGATGTCACTTGGATTTCTAGCGGTGAGTCTGCTTCTAAAGACAACGCCGGAGAGTATCGCCAAGTTAGATGGTATAAGTAATTTTGCGAGAAATACGGAACTGATAGCAGTGGCTTCTGGTGTGCTTGCGGTGATCCGTATCGTGATCTATGCAGTATCGAGACTTAGACTGTCAAGGAAAGATTCGAATGGTAACACATTTAATAGGTCAGGGAAGATCTCACTTGTGGTATGTTCGGTCCTTGTGATTGCAGGAATAGTGTGCGCGGTCATTTTCAGCTCGGTGAAGGCCGATGGGATATTCAGATTTGACGATTCATGGGGTAATTACCGTGGATATGTGTGGAGCAGGCTTGTCAGCACGTACAAGGAGTTCCCATTGGTAAATAAGCTGTTCGGATACGGAAATGAGTCGGTCAAGAGCATAATGACAGCCGGATATTATGATGAGATGATATCCAAGGTGGGGGTCGTGTATGATAATGCCCACAATGAGTATCTGCAGTATTTGGTAACCACGGGAGTACTCGGCGCGGTGACATACGTTGGACTTATCGTGTCTGCATTTGTCAGTATGATAAGGACGGCATTCAGTTCGTCTGACCATGATTTCTGTGCGTGCATTGCAGTTGCCCTTGGAATAGCCGGTTATGCTGTTCAGGCGTTATTCAACCTCAACCAGTCGCTGACGACGCCGTACATTTTTCTGCTTGCCGCCATGGCAGCCGGAATCGGCAGGAGACTGAAACTGCAGAGGAAGTAGGCAGATAATATTATAAAACGATTATATTTATGGTTGAACTTACTTGTCACCTGACATGGTTAAATGTTATAATATCTGTCTGTGTGGTGATTTATTGTAAATTTATATTGATAAGAGATATTACTATGATATAAATGACTGCGACAGATATAAAGAGATATACAAAAAATGTAGGAGGTCTATAGGACATGCAGATTTATGACGAGCTTGTAGCCAGAGGGCTTATAGCGCAGACAACAGATGAAGATGAAATTAGAGATTTGGTAAATAATGGTAAGGCAGTATTCTATATCGGATTTGATCCGACTGCGGACAGCCTGCATGTAGGCCATTTCATGGCGCTCTGTCTGATGAAGAGACTTCAGATGGCAGGCAACAAGCCTATCGCGCTGATAGGCGGTGGTACAGCCATGATCGGTGATCCATCAGGCCGTACAGATATGAGACAGATGATGACAAAGGAGACTATCCAGCACAACGTTGACTGCTTCAAGAAGCAGATGAGCAAATTCATCGACTTCTCAGAGGACAAGGCACTCCTTGTCAACAATGCAGACTGGCTTCTTGATCTTAACTATGTTGATGTTCTCCGTGATGTGGGAGCCTGCTTCTCAGTAAACAACATGCTCCGCGCAGAGTGCTACAAGCAGCGTATGGAGAAGGGACTCAGCTTCCTTGAGTTCAACTACATGATCATGCAGAGTTACGATTTCTACGCACTGTACCAGAAGTACGGCTGCAACATGCAGTTCGGCGGTGACGACCAGTGGAGCAACATGCTCGGTGGTACAGAGCTTATCAGAAGAAAGCTTGGCAAGGACGCATATGCCATGACGATCACACTCCTTCTCAACTCAGAGGGCAAGAAGATGGGTAAGACACAGAAGGGTGCTGTATGGCTTGATCCTAATAAGACTTCACCATTTGAGTTCTATCAGTACTGGAGAAATGTCGCAGATGCAGATGTCCTGAAGTGCATCCGTATGCTCACATTCCTTCCACTTGAGGAGATTGACAAGATGGACAACTGGGAGGGTAGCCAGCTCAACCAGGCAAAGGAGATCCTTGCATACGAGCTCACAAAGCTTGTACACGGCGAGGAGGAGGCTGCTAAGGCACAGGAGAGCGCAAGAGCACTGTTCTCAAAGGGCGTTGCAGCAGACATGCCATCAGTAACACTTGCAGCAGACGACTTCAAGGACGGCTCGATCGATATCGTGTCAGTTCTCGTAAAGTCAGGACTTGTAACATCACGTAACGAGGGCAGACGTGCCGTAGAGCAGGGCGGTGTTGCTGTGGACGGCGAGAAGATCACAGATGTCCAGACTACAATTCCAGAGGAGAAGTTCGACGGAGAGGGCGTTGTTGTGAGACGTGGAAAGAAGAACTTCAGGAAGGTTAGTAAGTAAGGGATATACGTTTGGCTATAAAATTTATAAACATAACAAGAGATGTGTTTTATAATATAAGGCACATCTCTTTTTGATGCAGTAAGTATCCTGCAGAATGTGCCACACGCAAATTTTAACCCTATAAAAAATCAAAAAAACGAAAAAAACGATATTTACAGATAAAAAATCACTATAATGCAATTAAACGAATAATAATAATCGCAAAACACGATAAAATATTGAAAAACATATGCCGATGGGATATTATATTGATAAATAATAGGCATATAGTATATATGGGAGGTGCATATATGTTACTGATGTTTCGTGTTAAAAACTTTGCATCATTTAAGGATGAGGTAGTTCTCGACATGCGTGCAATGTCATATAAAGATATGAAAGAACATGTGATAGAGCGTGGAAATAGCAAAGCACTAAAAACCATGGCTGTATTTGGGAAAAATGCAAGTGGAAAGTCTAATTTGATAAGTGCGATCTTTTATTTTAAAAGCTTTATATACAACCAGTTTTTTAACCATGAACCGGACGAGAGTGATAATAATAAAATAGGACGAGTGTTAAATGTAAAAAGAAACCGTTTCAGGTTGAGTGAACAGGAATCAAAAGAGTCAGAATTTGAGATACTTTTTAATCATAAAGACAATATATATCAATATGGTTTTATAGTAGCGGATATGCCTGATGAAAAAAGTTATGTTATAAAAGAGGAATGGCTTTTATATAATGACAAAACTGTATTCGAGAGAGATAAAAATAAACTTACATTTGGGAAAAAATATCTAAGTGAACTTACTAAAATTGAAAAGTGCAGGGATGACAGGCTCTATATAGGGGTCCTGGATTATTTTGCAACAGGGACTGTAAAAGAAATAGTAGATAGTTTTAAGGAATATTTAAAAAATGGATTGAATATTCATTTTGAATTGTTTTTGGAAGCCAGTGTAAAGGGTGTAGTTTCAAATGTTAGTTATTCAAGAAGATTGATAGAAGATCCAGAATATAGAAACGAAATAGAAAAGTTTATAAGATTTGCAGATGTTGGAATAGAAGGTCTTAGTATCCGGAATAGCGCAGATGATGGAGAGGATGACTCTGTTGAAGTTTATACTATTCATAACGTGTACGATGAAAAGGGAGAAATTGTAGGACAGGAAGAGTTTGAGATGAGTATGGAATCTTCTGGAACTATACGCTATTTTTCATTTATTCAATATGTATTAAATATAATGGAAGAAGGCGGCACATTTATTGTAGACGAAATGTCGGCACGATTACATCCGATATTGGTAAAGTTTATTGTGGATCTTTTTCAAAGTGAAAAAAATAAAAATGCGCAGTTGATATTTACAACTCACGATGTCGGACTTATGGACAGAAGACAGTTCAGAAGAGATGAGATTGCTTTTGTAGATAAGGATAGAAAAGGGGTGTCAAGTTTTTATACATTGGCAGATATACGTGTCAGGTCAGATGCAAGCTTTGCTAAAGACTATATGGCAGGAAAATATGGCGCTGTACCCGTGCTTGATAGCAAAGTAGCAGAGGGGTTGGTGAGTGAGTAGAAATGCCAAGATTGATAAATGGGGAAAGAAAGATACAAAAGTCAAGGCCGGAAAATGCTGGAAAATTACTAATATTTTGTGAGGGTAATACAGAATTTAATTATTTAATGTACTTTAAAGTATATCTGGAGAACAATCTTCATGTACAGTATTCTGATATAGTGATAGAGCCGATCAATGCCAAAGGGGATGCAAGGAGAGTATATGATTACGCAGAAGAGTTTCTTGCAGATGATGTAAATGCGAGTAAGTACTTTTATTATGAAAAGCATCTGGTGTTTGATTGTGATGCGCCTGCTAACATCCAAGAGGTTGTGAATCTTATGCTCGAATCTGACAATGAGTATATACTTGATTATTCCAACTTGATGTTTGAGACATGGCTGGTCATGCATTTTCAAGATCTGAGTCCGGAGGGGGATAACAGTAACAGAACGATAATCAGACTCATGTGTGAATATCTGAGGACAGATAAATATACATCCAAGGATAAGGCTGCACCGGGAACTATAGGCAGGATATTGGGGAGCAATGCAAATGAAAAAATCCGTGATGCAATAAAAAATGCAAAAGAGTTGGAAGAACATTGGAATAAACTTGGCATGAGAAGGGATAGGAACATTAAAGAGATGAATCCATCTGTTGCTATATATGAACTGATAGAGCGTTTGTTGGATGAGATAGTTTATCTATGTGGATAAATCAGATACAGATAAGATATATGAAAAAAGAATCAATGAAAAGAGAAAATGTTATAAACAAAAAGATCTCATTAACTATCATTTCTATCTCAGCGCTAATAATACTGATCCAGTTCATAGACTCCTACTGCACAGAGATATTCGGGAGAACGCAGTCATTGTCGGTTACTACATTTCTTATAGATGCCAGTGGAATGAGTGCGGATGAAGGCGTGGCTTACATGAGCAGGATGATGCTGCCATTTTACCTCATCGGGATGCTCACGCCATTTGTGAGATCTTATGCGGATATAGTTGGAAGAAAGGTGATGCTGTTCATAAATGTTTCACTTCTGGCGGTGGGAAGTGTCATATGTATGCTGGCGGACAGCCTTATGATTTATCTCCTTGGAAATGGAATACTGATACTTGGCTACTCATTGGATATACATATGATATACATAGTGGATATGCTCCCTGCAAACAGACGTGCCACGGTGAGGGGAATATGCGGCGGAACAGCCATGGCAGCGGCCATGTGTATTCCGCTGATGAGATCTTTGGTTGCCAATAGATCCGGACATGGCTGGCAGGAGATATATGTTGTGGGAATTGTCGGTGGTGTTGGAATACTTGCGTGCATGGCAATATACATGGCGGTGAGAGCAGCAGCGGGACAAGGCAGTTGCAGCGGTGATGAAATACAAGAAAATGAAACGGCCACAAACGAAACATCAATAAAAACGGAATCTGTAAAGGATGGAAAGATACATTTTATACAGACGCTTAGAGCGTTATGTAAACAAAACAGGACTAGGGCATTACTGATATCCATTTGTGCTGTCGGACTTGCCACGGCGGGCATACAGTATTACAATGAGCCGCTTTTGGCATTTGGAGGAATGAGTGAGAAAAATGTCAACCTAGCTCTGGTGTGGCAGCCGGTGACGGCGCTCGCAGTGAATGTTATCACAGGAATAGTGGCTGACAGAACACGCCGTGAATACGTGGTCGCAGCTGGAATCGCAATTAGCCTTGTGACGGGATGTGTATTCATAATTGGAGTGGGGCGTATAGCATCCCCTGTTCTGATGGGAATCCTGTGGGGATGCATGAGCGGATCTTATTATTCCTCAGAGGAGCTCATCAATATGATGGTGATGGAGAGTGCTGCTCCGGAGGTAAGGGGAAGAGCCTCGGCGATGTCCACATTTGCCTATGGAATAGGAGATCAGCTTGGAATATTAGCCATCAGCATTGTGGTGGGGATAGCCGGAATGAAGTTGACAAAGCTGATGTTCCTCGGCATACCGCTCGTGGCAGCGATGATAGTGATAAATAGACATCTGAAAATCAGATCAGACCGTCAGGCGTGAAAAACTCCCGGAAATGGTACAGATGAATGTGCCGTTCCGGGAGTTTTATTATGCCTGTTTCTGTTCATTTAAAAGTTTTCTAATATTTTTCTTTATCTTCCTGTATTTGAGCAGCGGATACAGGAGAAATGCCCATATGACATATATGCCAGCAAGAAATGGCAGTGCGATAATGTTCGACAGCTTGTTGGTATGCCACACAGCTACGCTGAAATATGCCACAAATATACATAGAGCCACATCCGTGATGAGATGGATCTTCTGATTTACAATGTACATCGGGTGATATCTGTCATCCGGAGGCTGTATGTCTGAAGTGCATACGCCCTCTTCAAATTTGCAGAAGTTATAGTTATATATCCCCCTTGCGATTGCCAGATCTGAGATATTGCCCGCGTACAGGTGATGCCTGAACAGCTGGCTCACGGCAAGGTTATCAGAATCCGGATTGCCCGCATAGAACGAGAAATCAGCCATTTTCTGATAGTGGGTTCTGGCCCTCAGCAGTATCAGTATGTTCAGGATACCATTTAACAGGATCAGGATCATGGACACTGAATACAGCATGGAGGCTGTTGGCATACGAAAATATCCAAAATCCGGTTTCACAAGCTGCAGGATCTCCGCGATCACACCCAGGGACGACAGGGTGATGATAAATGCGGTCAGGGTCGCCCAGCTATATCTGGAGCAATCGGATACCTGGTCGTATATATGTCGAATGCAGTCCTCACTGTAATTGGTGAGCCTGTTGTATCCGGTATGTCTGAATGAATCCAGTTTGGAATCGTAATCCCACGAGCACATGCGCGCCACCCCATATCCAGATGAGGGCGAGTGTCCGGAGGTCTGATCGGAAAAGTAGGAATCGTATTTCCTGTATGCAATGTGGTCATACAGCATGCTGTCTATGAGCATCACTCCGCCAAATGACGCGCTGACCAGAGCGACCAGAAGCGGGAAGCTGTTGAACACAAATGATATCACGACAAAAAGTACGCCCGCTATGCAAAATAGAGTGATGATCAGTCTGCGATTTCTCTGTATGGCATTGAATGACTCCGAACAGTTCTGAAAATGGTTATATGTAATGCTGTAAGTATTATTCTTCTCATCCAGCACGGAGTGCTCCAGTACGAGACTCAGATCGGAATATTTCTTGTGGAGCGAGAAAGGGATAAATCTCAGCGCCGTCAGGATGATGGAGGCACAGAGCATCACGATACTGAATAGAGTTCCCTTAAAGCTCGTCTCATCATAGTTACTTATCCAAACTGATGAGAATATGGTTGCAAGCATCTGAACCGAGTACAACACTATGAGCGTGTATGTGGCAAATGCCTGGAGTTTGTTTACTCTGCTGGCGTCGTTCATCAGTTTTTGGAAGTGTGGGTTGTTGAGGTCATTTTCTTTGACCCGTTTGTCGGTAAAATCTTTTCTTGTGAGGGCGACTTCTGAAGCATATGCAGGGAAGTTTACATCATCAAACAAAGAATAAAGCAGTATGGTGGCCAGATATTCTGATGGTGATGTGCATTTGAACATAGTACAGTAATGAGGCAGATGACTGTCTGTCGATATGACATTACTCAGGTAGGTCTGAAGTTTGGTTATGAAAGAGTCATCTATGTCACATCTTTTTTCGATCATAGTATCCAAATGGTCACATAACTTATCATAGTCTATGGAACTTAGAAGTTCACGTACAGGAGCCGGCTGCATGCTTCCATTGTAATTCTTAGTAGCAAGATTAGAAAAAAACGATCCAAGCTTCTGTCCTGTAGGATAACTCTCATTTGGGTGGATGAGATAGTAAAGAGGCAGCTTTGGCGATGAGGCAACCTTTTTAAGCTCATCAATGGATGACTCTTTAAACACAGAATACGACAGGATAACATCAATATCGTCAGATTGGTTAGAATTACGTGTGAAAAATAGTTGGCTAAATGTGTGCTTATTCGAATATGAAGATGTCTGTGGGACGATTGGTATATCAAGACCAAGATATTTTATAAATAATTCCTCTAAAGAATATACGTTTTCAGCCGGTCTGGTACGGTAATTCATATTGCATTCCCCCTCAGGTGTTTATTTAGGCGTGATAGTTAAACTGCGATTCCAGTTATTATAGAATAATTTACCAATTATATATGAATATATAATAAATATTTGTCGGATTCAACAGAAGAAGGCTAGATTTGGTCAAAAAAAATCTGCTTTTTATCCATTGATTTAATGGGAAATTCTTTAATGCAAAATAGACATTGAAAATTGAATAATAAACAATGCACTGCTTGCTATACCTGTTTGAATGACTAAAACGTATATTACTTCAGACTTTATAATGTATGGTAATAATTGAATATATTCCCATAATCCGATACATTTAGATGGTAATGAGGCGGAGAACCGCATAGATAAATGAGGGGAGAGAAAATTCAATATGGTGAAAATCGGAGTGTGCGACGTGAATGAGGACGAAACACGTCGAACAGTGTATCTTTTGGAATCTCAAATGAAAAATGACGTTATTGATAAGGATAATGTGACAATTGCTTCACATACCCTTGAGTCGGTAATGTTAGATCTGGACGATCAGAGATTTGATTATGACATATTTATAACTGAATTGTCATTCTATAATGGCAGAAATGGCGTAGAGCTTGCAAAACGTATCAATAAAGCAGCACCATCCTGCAATATCATTTTTTATACAAATAAAATCCCTAATGAACTTGATATATACGAAAGCAGACATGTGAACTGTATGCTCAAAGGTCGTCATGATGGCAGATTGGTTATGACTACCGGTAGACTAATTGAAGCTTTAATGAGTGAGAAGAGTAAGGCTTTTATCAAGATCAGATTTGACAGAAATATTATTATATTGGATTGCCGGGAGATAATGTATATAAGGTTAGAGGGGCGTGTGACAAAGTTTTATATTGTGATGAACGAAAAGGAGAAAAAAATATTTTATGAATATAGGCCACTTAGTGAAATTATGAAAGATTTACCAGATAATTTTGTACGGTGTTCTTCTTCTGTTGTAGTTAATAGAGACTATGTATATATGTATACCCATCAAATGATTACTATGAAGGATGGAAGAGAGGTGAAGATTGGGAGAAAGTATAGTGATGTGATGAAGAGTAAACTCTTAAATCTGAAATAAGAATATGAAAAGAATGTGGGAGTAAGTAGAGAAAAGATAGTTAAATATAAACATTGTAATATGCTAAGTAGACATGCAAAAATCCAAAAAAATATATATGTGTTAATATTGAAATGATAGATAGGAGGGCACGATGAGTCATAGATACGATGATTTGACAGATTATGTATTAGAAAAAATTCATGCAGGGGAATGTGATATAGCTTTTCATGAACTGGAAAATAATGTATCACAAGGGGATGCTGATTCGTTGGCGTTATTAGGAGGATTTTATATCTATGGTATAGGAGTGGATACGGATATACAGCAAGGTATAAATATGTTAGAAAAATCAGTTCAAATGGAATGTGGAGATGCTTGCTATGAATTATGGAAGATTTATAGTGGTGAAGACCAAATTGTAAGGACAGATTATGACATAGCTATAAACTATTTGCGGAAGGGAATGGAGTTAGGAAATAGTAAATGTTATGGTGATATGGGGTGTTGCTATTTAAATGGGGAATATGTAGTAAAAAATCCCAAACTTGGATATGACTACTCAAAGATTGCAGCAGAAGATGGTGTGCCATGTGGCATAATCAATTGTGCAATATGTAATGATGATGGAATTGGAACTGTTCGTAATGCCTATGAAGCTAGTCAGTGGTATAGAAAGTATCTAGAAATGGAACCAGATAACGATTTTGCAATGGTTCGATTGGCAATATGCTTAGCAGATCCATATGAGATGTTTGGAATATCTATATCAGATGATATGCTTAGAGAAGCGTTATTTTATTGTGAGCAGGCTATGTTGAAGGATAATCCAGAGGCGTATTTGATATATGGATGGTTTTATGAAATGGGTAAAATTGTTCCCCAAAATTATGATGAGGCATATAAGTATATAAAAAAATCGGCTGAATTGGGTAATGATTTTGCAAAAGAGCATTTAAAGTCATATTTTAAGGACATTTTTGGCAGATATTATGTTAGATAGTAAAATAATACGTGACAATCAAAATAATATTACTAAATCATATATAGAGTAAAAAAGAATTTATAGTTGATATTAAATGAAGCTTAAAAAGCTGTTTTAATATATATTACACGAGGAGGATGAGAATATGATTAAAGACACAGAACTTAGGGAATTTAGACCAACTGTCAGATACCAGGGAGGAGAGGGGATAACTCTTCAGACAGTTCAGGAGGCTATAGCTGATTGTGCTGAAAAATTTGGTATACCAGTAGCTTTTGCATCGGATCAAGTGAAATCAGGAGGATTATTCAATTCTAGTGTAGAGGACTGCATAGTTATGTATCACCCTGAACATGAAAGGGATTATTTTAAGTTTTGTATTAGAGTTAGAAAACAAGGAATTTATGCATTTGTGTCCATTAATGATTTTGGACAGAGCAAGCAGATGAAAAAAGCAAATACAGCAGAATTTATGAAAGAGGATAGGGCGGGTAAGGATATGTCCTATAAGATTGGTTCATTGATTGGACAGGGATTGCGTACTATTGGTTCAAGTAAAATGAAATTAGAGCAAGAAAACAACTATTATCAGTGTATCTTTGACATTTTCGACGAAATAGTATCCTAGAATTTGATAATAGTAAGTTTAGTTGTAAAATTATGATTTACTGATAGTGAAAAAATAATTATATTTTAAAAGATATATATGTTGTGAATTTTATTTTACTAAAATAAACATTTTAAACAGATTGTTGAATACAATTTTTATAATTAAAAGCCTCTTCAGTAACATTGAAGAGTGTTAAGGAGAAGAGTGGTATACCTTAAAAGTCTCCTGTGCTATATTGTATTAATTTTAAGCATAGGAGATTTTTAGAGTGTACCGAATTTGATAAAATCAAGAATTTAAGTCGTACAGAATGTACTATAAAGAGGAAAAAATGAAAAAGTCAAAATATAATTTCGTGTATAAACGAGAAAATGGAGATGTGGTAATCTATAATACATATAGCAAGGCGGTTATATTGTTAACAGATCAAGAATATCAGCATTATATTACATCGGATTATGAGAAAATAGATACAGTTCAATATAAAGAAAATGGTATTCTTATAGATGATGACTTTGATGAACTACATTTCCTTAAATACATGCATTATAAAGCTAAGTTTTCAAGACATAATTTACACTTAACTATTGCCCCAACCCTTGATTGCAATTTTGATTGCCCATATTGCTATGAAAATAGAAGAAATGGAAAAATGTCAAAAGAAGTGCAAGATGCATTGATTGATTTTGTTAAAGATAGAATTAATGAAGGAACGGAAAATATAGATATATCATGGTATGGTGGGGAACCATTGTTATATTTTGACATAGTTGAATATCTTGCATTAAAGATTCGAAAATTAGCTGAAGATAACGATTGTGGATTGAAAATGTATATAGTAACAAATGGATATTTACTAAGTAAGGATGTTATTAGGCGATTGGATGAGATTGGGATTATTAGAGTTCAAATAACATTGGATGGATTAGCTGAGCATCATGATAAAAGCCGACCATTAAGAAATGGTGGTAGAACATTTGATAGGATATTTACAAATCTTGAATTGTTTGAAGATTCACCAATCCAAGTTGTTATAAGAATGAATGTTGATAACAACAATTATTCAGATTATAAAATTTTAAAGCAAAAAATAAAAAAATTAGATAATCCTAATATTACGATTTACCCATCACCAGTTGAGGATATAAATAAGGATAAGATCAATAATATAAGTAATTTTATGTCCGATGATGAATTTGAAGGGTTCGCATTAAATGAATGTGATGAATTGAATGATGATACAAATGATTTTGGAATAGTTGACGATAGATGCTGCTATTGTGCTGCAGAGTTAGAAAATAGCTATGTAGTTGATGAACTTGGAGACTTTTATAAGTGTTGGGATGAAGTCGGAAGAAAGGAGTTTAAGTGTTTTAATGTATTATCACAGGAAAATATAAATTATAAATCTTTATTATGGTACTTGTCTTGTGATGTTTTTGAAAATGAAAAATGCGTTGATTGTGTATATCTTCCGGTTTGTTTTGGTGGATGTAAATTTCAACAAAGAAATTTGCATAAGCTTAATTGTGGATATTCCAAAGAAATCATGATTCAATATCTTGAAAAATCTTTTTTTAAAGATAATTAAATACAAAGGAGGTGTAATATATGAAGGTTATTCAGAAAGCTAAATCAAGTCCAAAAAAGTATGAAACCAAAAAGGTTGCAGTAGCAAATTCATGTGAGCATGATTGCAAGGCGGTTTGTAAAAAGTGTCCTCCAATGACATGTTAAGATAAGCCGTTAAAATGATTGATTTGGTATGATGCCAGATTCGTAAGGATGTGGCATCATATTTTTATATGAGGGAAAATATGATATATTGTTTTGTTTTGCAGGATTTATCATTGATAAGTGAGACAAATATTTTTAAATTACAAGAACAATATGCAGTGCAGTTAGGAAAGGTATGTTATTGTGATCTGAAAAATAAGAAGATTTTAGATATTAACAACAATATGGTAGATGTCAGAAATATGAGGATTTGCCTAAGGGCTAGCATAAGTTTTATGGATGAAGCAATTGAATTATTATCATGTAGTGGTGCTGTTCTTCTTGAAAATTTTGATGATATAGAGCGGATATATAATTGGGTAGAATTAAAAATACATAATAGAAAAATATATAAATTAAGATACAAAGACTTATTAGAAAGAAATATAGAAACAGATATTATAAATCGGGAAGATAAAATATTTTTAAAGTCTTTGAAAAAGGGCTTTTCTTTGATATGTTCGCGGGAACAATTTATTAATTGTGATAAAAAACTTATAAATATATTACAAAATTTTTTGAAATGGGATGACGAAATTTTGGTTTCACAATACTTTGATATAGAAAAGGATTCTCTGGGAAAAAAAGAAGCCAGATTTTTTGTAATGAATGGAGAGATAATTAGCCAGTCTAGGTATTTCCTTGATTTAAAACATGTTGTTTATTCGAAGTTGAATAGAAAAGCGATGGATTTAGTTTGTAAAATTTCAAATATGAATTTCCCTTCAAATTATGTTATGGATTTGGGAATTTTTCAAAATGGCAGTAAGTCTTATATTGATGTTATAGAAATTAACCCTTTTACTTCGTCGCTGTGCTACGTTAATAATACAATATTTAAAGAAATAATACCTGATGTAAAAAAAATAGTACAGACTACCGGGTTTGGAGCAGAATATGCGTTGGATTATTTGGAGAATGATAGTAGATACAATCTGGTTCGGAAAAGTAATGCTAGTTATGTTTTGATTAATGAAAATAGGTTTGATTTGATTAAAACATAAAATTCGTATTATGTAGTAGAAATTTTTATTTCAAATTAGAATATTATAAATATAATTTATCAAAGCAAGAAGTTTTTGGTAATATTAATCTTTTTATTATAGTAAATGGAATTGTAGATTATTAGGATAATATTTGATTGAAATATCTACCATAAATTTTAGATATATGTTATGAAAGCGATAGTAGGTATTTAGGTATCAGCAAGAAGGTGGATTTGTGATAGAATTTTCAAAGGTTAGTAAATGATATAGATACTATAGTGATTTTGGTTTATGTGTAAAATGTTTGAGGGAATAGAATATTCTAACTAAGAATATTTATAGCAGCCATTTAAAATGCTTCATATGAATAGAAGAAAGATATATTTGAAATACGGCATAGAAGGAATCAATAATATTTTGCGAAATAACCTTGTGTATTTGTAACAGGTTTGGGTGCAGAGTGCAGTGTGTTGTTTTTTGTTTATGGATTTTGAAGATGTAGGAATATATGTTGTTTACTATAAAGATAAACTTACGAGGTTTCACAAAGATACGGAAAGTGCTACCAGTAAAGTACTGGAGAGGGGCTGCATTGTATTTGATGCGATGAGTACGAAATAACTAATAGCATGTTTGTTTTAGTAAAAATTTTAGAACAGAAAACGTGGCTTGCTTATAGTGATTATCCTTTGTGATAAAAATAAGTTTATTTTTATTTAAAAATGGGGGGAATGGAATGAAAAAATATAAAACATCAATGTATAATATTGAAATTGGAAAAATGAATGATGATGAAACGATAATATATAACTCATATTCTGGGGCAGTCGCCTTATTAGATGCTAAAACATATGCAGACTTACTATCAGTAAATGAGGCATCAGATTATTTGGAAAATTTATTATTACAAGGGTTTTTGGTGCCATTTTCAGTGGATGAGTATCAAAGGATCATGATGTATCATAACTCATATATTTATAATGAATGTCCGGACAAAATGCAATTTACAATTGCTCCGACGTTAGGCTGCCCGCTTGATTGTTACTATTGTTTTGAGAAAAATCGTCCAAACTATATTATGAGTGAAAATACGGCGACAAAAATATGTAATTATATAATCTCAGCATTATCAAGAAATAAAAACTTGAAGAAATTGCATATCACTTGGTTTGGTGGAGAACCACTTGTGGGTAAATCACGATTATTTGAAATGGGAAGAGAAATATATAATTACTGCAAAGAACATAAAATTATTTATACAGCTAAAATACTTACAAATGGAATATTACTAGATGAAGAACTATTAAATGATTTGGTTGAAGATCATATTATTACAGCAATACAGTTTACACTCGATGGAAATGTGGATGATTTTGTCAATGTAAAGAGAGGAACGAAGGAACAATATGAAAAGTTAATTAATAATATTATTGTTTCATCAGATAGACTTGAAACTTATGTAAGACTAAATGTTACAAGACAAAATCATGATAAATTGATTCAACAGGTAAAATATATATTGACAAAAATAAAAAATAAAAAAAATATTGTGTTTTATGCAATGCCAGTTGTTAATTATACTTCGCAAGAAGAGGAGATTAAAGAAGGAGAAATGGTACTGTTTAGGGAAGAACTAAAAAAGATACTAATTGCACATAAGATAGAAAGGTATCATGTTACATCTTCACCAAGAACTACTGCAGCTTTTTGCGGTGCTATGAGACTGTGTAATTTAACTTTTGGTCCACATGGAGAAATGTATCGTTGCGAGAATCTTATTGGAAATGACAAATGGATTATTGGAAATGTTGATGAAGGACGATTTTTTAATCAGGAAGATGTTTTGTTACCAGAGTCAAAGATATATACAGAATGTCAAAAATGTAGCTATTTACCAATTTGTTGGGCTGGATGTCCAGTACACAGAGTAATATATAAGAAAAAATTTGATTGTGAGTCATTCAAGAAACAGGCTGTAAAAGGTTTGATAAATAAATTACATGGGTTAGATGCTAATTTTGATTTGTGTTAATAATTAAAGCTTATACATGGTTTTATATGTTATAAAACCTGTAAATATATTATTACAAGAAAGGAGGAAAACATATGAAGATTCTGGTTGAAGCGGCATTTGCTATTTATGACATAGAATTTTGTGATGGATGTCATGCAGTTTCAGATTGGTCGGGTGAATGTAGAGGTACTGATCAGTAGATAAAGTAAAGTGGAAAACAACAGAATGTAGATATTGATACATTTGTTTGAATTCTGCCTCCCCAGAAGATTATTCTGGGGAGTGCTAATCTGAGAGTAGAAGAGAAAGTATAATAGTTTTAAATAAAGTAAATGTATGAATTTTTGCCCTATTCCTATTGAATTAGTATTGGATTGAATGTTAAATATCGAAGGGATATATTCTAAAATAAAATAGGATATATAAAGTACAAGAAAAAATAGAAGTAAGTTAAAAGAAAATTATTTACAAAACAAGAGAGGGGATATTTAAGTATGGCAGATCGAGATAAATATGGAAATTATGTAAATGATGAAGGTGTAACTATAAAGGTATCTACAGATAAGAATGGAAACGACCATATTGGATTTTATGAAGGCCCTGTTTATGAGAAGGATAATCATAAAGGAGTACATGTAAATATTGATTATGAAAAAGGAAAATGGTCATCTAATACTCATGATGAAAATCACGAAAATCCGGATTCTTATTCAAATAGTTGTTTCTTAACTACAGCGTGTATGAAGATGTATGCAGATTCATTTGATGATAACTGTTATGAGTTAACAACATTAAGATGGTTTAGAGATACCTATGTTTCGAAGGACGATATTGATAAGTATTACAATATTGCTCCACGTATAGTAAAAAAAATCGATGTTCTTGATAATGCATCAGATGTTTATGAGAAAATCTATAAGAAGGTAATTGCTGTGTGTGTAAAGGCGATAGAAGATAATGAGTATGATAAAGCATATAAGATATACAAAGATTGCATTATAGAGCTTGAATCTAAATATATGTAATCGGTTAAATTGGTAATTAGAGTATTTTGATGCGTGAAAAATGTAGTATGTCAATAGATATATGTATGTTTGGGGTATATGATGGTGACATTAATTTGATAAATCAAATAATCAATCTGTTTATTTACAATCTGTGCGAGTACTGAGCGCATGCGATATTTTTGGGGATTAGTCATTGGACATCCGTCTATGTATTCAATTATAGAATTTTATTTGAATTTCCGTCATTTCAAAAATTTGTTGAGATTCCATAATTATTAATAGAAGGAACTGATTGTTTAAGTTTATTGGCTGACATCCCCAAAATATCGGAAACAATGGAATCTATGCAACATTACATACAGTAAAAGTATTCATGAATTTATACGTTAACTTCCACTGATTAATATGCTGTCTAAAATACAGATAGTATTTACAACTTTTACCCGTGCTTTGTAGAATAGCATCTAAGGTAAACAATTTTACAGCGAACGTAGAGAGGCGAAATACTTTCATAGACTGAGAGAATTCTATGATTTTGATGATATCCTGCGACTTCACCGAATTTATGACGATTTATTAAATACAAAAAAAAGAAATCAACGGGTAGACTCTGTTTGAGATGACCTTATAATTTTAATGTTATTGTTTGGATCGGGTCCTGTGGTATTAGTTATTATTATTGAATAATAGTTATAGTGAAAGGTACCAATCTTGATATGTTTAGACTGGTGGAGCAATAACAATATGTTTATATTCTGATTGAATATGCTTTATAACAATATGTAAATTTAATGAATGCATAAGGGTCGAAATGGTGTTGTTTATTATAAAAACAACTGCTGGTTTAAGTAGCAATGGAAGAAGAGGTATAGGTATTTGCTAGATGTTGGAAACTGGAAGAACTTTCGATACCTGAATCTGTAAAAGAAATACAGAAAGATGCGTTTAGTAATTCGGACTTAACATTAGAGAATATAGAGAATCACTCTAAATTGAATATAGATGATAATATGTTGAAAAATAATTAAATTATTCGTGGATAATAGAACTTTTGGTAGATTGAAGTAAGTTATCAGAACTATGAAACGGTTCAAGTATTGCAGATAGAGAAACATTTTGAAAATGATATATATATGTGATAAAAACTAAGGAGGGGTTAATTAATGACAATCGAGGAAGCTGAAGTAAGGGCAAATGCTGGAGACATTGAGTACATGTTATTGCTTGGTGAGTATTATGCAGGACAGGGGGGGAATTCGGTCCCAGGGTTGGCGGCCAAGTGGTTTAAAAAAGCATGTGAATCAATGGATTTATCAGATGTATCCAAGTTATCGCCAAGAGTGGTGAAAGCCTTGTTTTATTTGAGTGGGTTTAATAGTATTTTGCTGACATTGGGGATAGAAGGAGAGGGATTGGATAAATGTAAGGAGAATGTACTGGATTATTATAAGTATTCTTATTTGGTTGATGCGTATCTAAAAACACATCAATCTATTGAAGGAATGGACAGTAGAATGGCATATAACAATTTTGTGGATGCGTCATATTGGTATGGATTTTATTTGTATTTGCAGGGAGCGGAAGATGATGCTATGCGTGTACTTAATTTAAATGACAAGAAATCAAGATTGTTATATGCACTTTGTTGTAAGGTAACTGATTCAAATTTTGATGATTATTGTAAATTTATATCGTTTGTTGAAGATGACGTGGAATTGGCAAAGACAGAGAAGAACGCATATCAGGAACTTGTTTATTTGGAGATAGTAAAAAAACAGGCTGTTATAATAAGGATGATGGAAACACAGAATTGTATTGATCGGGCATACAATTTCCTTATGATGGTTTACAACGAGATTAGGAATGAACAGTTAAAACAGGGACTAGCAGAGGAATTGGGGCACTATAGAAAGAATATTTTTGGAAAAATGAAATATATTGAGTAATATTGCGTTCGACAAATATTAAGCATATAGAATATGTGGGTGAAAAGAAATTAGGTATTACAAAAATAAAACCTTACTAAGAATTGTACAAAAGGAGGATGAGTATATGCATGTTTCTATGGAAGAGAAAAAAGAAGAGGCACTTAAGAGGATGAGTACAATAGTTGATCATTTCCATCTTGGAGATAAATTGGTTAACTACTTAATGGAAGATAAATTGTATTATTCGTATGCATATTCAATGGATACAATAAATTATGATGATCGATATGCACAAGCGGTAAAGGATTTCGAAAGTGAAAACGAGGTGTATGTGTATCATGCAATTGAAGCAAAGCTTAGTAATGGGGATACACTTCTATCATTTTTGTTTGTGAGTGATTATAGAGAAGAGTGGCAAAATGAATTATTAGATGGAGACTATATTCTTACTTATTCGTTTTGTGTTGAGACCCCTGATTATGGAGAGATGGGATGGATTGAGATGGCTGCTCCGATGGGCTATTTGATGAGGATTGCATAAATGTTACATAGTGGAACCACTATAATTAATTCTGTTTTTTTAGAATTATAAAATGTGTTGTCATTATTCAATTCCTGAGTGTTGGATTTTGGATTTTATTTTCCAAGAAGTTTAAAGCTAATATACAAAAATTGAGAATGATAGGGAAATGATATTTCATCTGATTAAATAAGAAAAATTGGGGACTTATACTATAAAAATCTTTAGTATACAAGGAGAACATTTTATACATTTATTGCAAAATGTTAGAATAATCACCGATATAATCTACAAACAAAAGAACATCACAAAAATATTTATCACATACTATAATCTCATAGTACTTAGACAAGGCGGTATAAAGATTGATTTAGTAAATAGGAGGAGATAGAGATGAATATTTCAAATAACCTTTATAGGGAGTTGGATGCCCAGGAGTGGCAACTGTGTGGATATTATATAGAGAAGGCTCAGGATTACTATGAATCAGAGAGGTATTCAGAGGCAAGAGAATCACTTAATGATGCAATAAATATATGTATGGCTTCAGAAGAATATAATGCGGCAAATAAGATTCGGTATTACTTAAGATTTTGTTAGTTAATAAAATAAATTTGTGATGTTCTTTGTTGATTTATGACATACATGTAATATATGAACAATGAAAAATCTGAGAGAAAGCAAAAAAATAATTATAAAGCAAATATTAGTAAACGAAACATTAAATGAAGATGAATAATGATAGGACATGCAAGAGATGGAAGAATATTTCCATCTCTTGTTTTTTATGGATTTCATCATGTTGAATGTTCAAGGCTTATATAAAATTGGTATTAAAAATAAGGATTTCTTATAGTTTGAATAAAAAATAGCAAAAAATTACAAATTTCAACGATATATATAATAAAAATAAAGAAAAGGAGAGTAGGGATATGGAGAGATGGTTAGAGAGAATCACGGATGAGGAATTAGCAAGAATTGATGAATATGTTGAAAAAGCATATCAGGATGATATTAGTGATATTTCAGAGTCATTTGAAAAGTGTAAGCCAAAGAAAATTAGAGAGAATTCCTGGGTTAAGAAGAAAAGATATCGAAAGAAGCTTATGAAGAAATTCCTTTCAGTAAAACCAGATATGACTCCAGAGGAGTGCTTTCCAATGGAACAAACAAGTAATGCAATTTATTTGAGACCTGAGGCTTCAATTGATGGTCGTTGCTATTGCTTAAATCATGTAAATCATCTTTACATGACCCCAAGAGGACATATAGAGCAGTTCAGGGGAAGAGTTGAGTGGTGGTATGACGGAAGTCTTTATGGTATCGAAAGTAAGGATCATAATCTTGGGAAAATAACAAATCGCCGTATTCGTCACGAAAAGATTGATATGGAGGATGGGGAGGTGCTTAGATACTCAACTTATAAAAAGAAATACGCCCCTAAGCTTATAGATGTTATTTAGACATCTCTAAGTGAAAAGAATTCATAACGGGTATAGAATAGCGTGATTGTAAATGTGACGTAGATGTACAAAGGAGGATGTGAGAGATGAGTACATTAGAAGAAAATAGTGAAATATTTGAATTTGTAGTTCGAAATTCATTGAATGAAGAAAAAATAGGCATGAGAGCGGTGCGAGACAATACATTGCATCAGGTGTTTGAATTATTGAAAGAAGAAACTTGGCCTGAAATAAGCGTGGAAGGAGTATTTTTTGAAAATGAATATGGGAAAATCTCCAGTAGTTTGGACGTTACTCTTGGGGAGTTTGGAGTTCATGAGGGCAGTGTGCTGACACTTGAGATATTTTGTAGAGGTACTGCTTAGAATGATAAGACAATGTAAAAAATCCTATAGAGATGCAAAATTTCTATTTTATAAATGATTTAAAAAATGTAGAACAAATGATCAAAGGAGGTAGAAAAATATGAGACAGTTTTTGGATGTGATAAGAGCACCCGAAGGAAATGAAGCTATAAGAATCGTAGGGAATATTCAGCCTGCTGATGGCAGTGTTTTGCTTGTTCCTGCTGGATGTACAGCATTTGTAGTTATTAATGGGCATGTAAGTGATGAGATATTACCGGGGCGGTATGATCTCAAAACTGGGGTTAAGCCGTTTTTCAGGCGTGTAAGCAATTTTATGACTGGGGGTGATACTGGAATAGAAGTGTCTGTATTCTTTGTTGCAAAGGATATATACAATTGGACAACCATAGGAATTGGCGAGATACCATTTAGTATCAGACGTGGTGGGACCCAAATTACTATGAGAGCAATGGGGTCTGTGAGGATTGCTTATTGTTACGATGATCCATCAAAGCTTCTTTCAAGAGTTGTTGGAATGTATGCGAGGGATACGCCTGATGTGGGGGATGTAGAAGCATTTGTTAACTCATTTGCATTTCCAATAGTGAGACAGACTGTAAGTAGAGAATTAGGCAACTGTGATATTACTGATATCAATAATAACCTGGATGTAATTTCCAATTCTATGTTTTATCCATTGAATTCAAGGCTTCATGATGCGGGAATAACGTTAAAGACCATTGAAATTCAGGGCATAAATATTGATCGTGAGTCACTCGAACGCTATGAGCGTATTGAAGAAACATACGTTACCAATATTGCCCAGACGGATGCCGAACGCTATGCCTTAACTACTATATATGGAGGCAACATTGATAAACGAATAGAGGAAGAAATGCTGACATCATCGGTTAGGGGAGCTGGAGCAGCAGTAGTAAATAATGGAAATACTATTGCTAATATGTATGCTCAGATACGTATGGCTGACAAAGCTTTAAATGGTGTATTTGAGGGACTGACAGAAAGGCATCCGGATACATCACATGATACTAGACGTAATGATGGCGCGCATAGGGTGCCTCCGATGCCAGGAGCAGCAGTTAATAGACCGGTGCCGCCTCCGATGCCAGGTCAGCGGAATGATGAAGATAATTGAGGTGTGTATTGAGGAGGTTTAGAAGATGAAGAAAAGTAATGAAAATATAATTATGATAGTGCCAATATTTTGTGTGTTTGCAATAACCCAGATGCTATTCTTCTGGCTTGCGCCTGATGTTGAGTGCTTTCTTGTTGTTTATGCATTTGTAACTGTACTTTCTCTTATTCATTTGGTAATGACATATATGTTATCTGTTACAAAAGGTATCAGAAACTCAGCGGGAACTATTCTTGTTGGTTCGGTTATATGGGTTATATATATGGTTTTGTCAGCTGTTCTGATTGGTTTTGATGTTTCAGTGAAAACAGCTGCATTTAGTTTGATAATAGTGTTTTTTGTATATCTGATTGGAACCATTACAATGTATGCGTCAATGGGTATGGTCGCAGATCCTATAGGTTGGACAGACGAAACACAGGAAACAGATAACTTGGAATTGAATAATTACATTGATAAGTAAAGGAGTGACGGATATGCCATCGTGTACCAGATGCGGATATAGATATATGCGTTATATTCCCAGAATTGCTGGGTATAAATGTGATCAATGTGGCGCAATAGATAATGAAGATATTAATAGTGAGACTATAGCTTATGACAAGGCTTTGCTTAAGGCGGAGGAGCATCTTATTGTGGGCAACTGGAGCCAGGCGATTAGTTCAGTTCGACATTTGTGTGATAGTAGACCATCTGATCCCAGAGCATATCAGACACTGATAAAAGCTTATACAGAGAATTATACAATCATGCCAAGTGATTATAATAAAACAGAGGCAGCTGCATGCTGGGATAAGTTACATAGATTAAATAAGATTAGCAGAGAACTTTTAATGTATAGAAATAAACAGGAAAAGTATATGCGGGAGGAAGCAGAAAATAAGGCTTTTTCGAGTGTGTGTTATGTTGTCCTATTCTTACTTATGTTAGTTATTACACCAGTTGCGTTCAAGTTATCTGTGGTAGTGGGGATTATTTTTATCGTAGTTGATTTTGTCCTTATATGTATGTTGATAGAGAAAGAACCAGTTAAGGCCGTGAGGAGGCACAGATATTATCAGAAAACAAAACTTAACAATCCGTTTGGGTACAGAGAGTAATGCTTGGATATATAAATGTTGGATCTGAAGAAAAAGTAAAAAAATAATTTGTAGGCGCAATATATGCTAGTTTCCTGCGATATTAAGTATAACAAGAAAATCCCAGAATGCGGAAAGGAGAATAAGGATGATAAGAACAAATAATGCAGGAAAAGGTGACGCAATAATTATTGTCTTGATGGCTATAAGCCTCATATCATTTGCAATTGCAGGAGGCTCAAGACTTGTTACAAATATGAAACGGAGTTCTTGCTATAAAAAAGCCGTAAAGACATATGAGGAAGGCCTAGACAAGAGCGATGTAACAGCATTGGAGAATTCGAGATCAGGTTTTTCTGAAGTACAGGGGTATAAAGATTCCGATATGTATCTTTCACAAATTGATAATACAATAGCGAATGTAGACAATTATAATAACGCGGAGGCTTATAGGGATTCAGGTGACTATGCAAAAGCAATTGATATATATAGTGAATTAGGAGATTTTAAAGACTCAGAGGATAAACTTGAGAAGGTAGCGGCGGCATTATATTCGAAAGCTGTTGATGATGCTAACTCAGAAAAATATGATGAGGCATTAAATGAGTTATCTCAGATACCTAGCGGAGTAGGTGTTTACGACAAATCACAGCAGGCGATTAGTGATATTGCAGAGCTGGCTGAGAATCAGAAAAACGCGGACATATATGATTCGGCGTATGAAGCGTATAAATCAGGTGATTATAGCTCGGCCCAGAGCTCTTTTATGAAGATATCAGATTATTCAAATGCAAGAGACTTTTTGAATGCAATTGGAGATTATTATTATAAGAGGATGCCAACACTGTATAAGAATGGGGACTATAAAGGTCTTGTTCAGGCAATAGAAATGTGTGATGAAAGGGCAGAATATCCGGCTGGTTATGAAAAGGTGATTCAGATTAGGGATAAATATAAGGATGAGTATACAGAAAAAGTGGAAAAGAAATCCCTGGACTTACTTTATAACAATGGATATGGGGAGTTCAAAAGTTACATAAACGATTCGATAAATGAGCTGTTTGACTCAGCTGCAGCAACAAGTATTCTGAATGCTCATTCACCAGTTTATCTGAGCAGCCTCACTCCATATGAAGAGGGGGAGTGGCAAATGACTGATAAATTAGCAGATATAGGGTGGTCCAACATGGGATTGGATTTTGCGGATGGTGTTACAGATGATACCGGGCACACACACAGTAATACATTAATTGGTGGTGGATGTAGTCTGGCTTACCATATAGGTGGTCAGTATGAACTGTTAACAGGAACTATGTTTGTTCAGGAGGACTGTCAGGCGACTAGTGATGATCCAGTGTTTTTGTTGGTAAGAGATGGCAATGGCAATGACATTTATAAACAAACGTTAGTATCAGGGTATGAACCAAAGAGTTTTTCTATTGATGTGAGTGGGATTGATGACATAGTTATATATTTTGATGGATATACGGGAACGTTCGTAGATAACTATTACTATGGCGCTGTGGGAGAATTGGCCCTGATAAAATAGCTGATATGTATTTACATTATTTATATGATACCCCTGTCATAGAAAGGAGGACAGTCAGGGGGAGAAACTTGATGTTAATTATATTAAAGAAGGAGAAAAGAAAATGAATAATTATGATTATGAGAATCTGGATGATATGCTGGACGAGGTAGATGCATCGATGACACAGTACAACGAAGAAAAAGAGTATGAGATATATGTTAAGAATTGTCAGAACGAGATGAAGAATAGTGTAAAAGTCTTTGGAGGCAACACCTGTGGTCAGATTCTTGAAACAATGAGAGAGCCTTTGGGCATCATAGAAATTAAGGGCCCAAGCTTTACATCTGAGGATGGTCTCACTTCAGCAGATTATAATACAACAATGAAGGAACTTGGAATTACGGCAAACAAGATGCTTATAATAGATCCTGCCGCTGGCGTAGCAGCAATCTTATAAGAAGAGTGGGAGGTGAGGGAGTCTATGGCTCAGATAGCAACTATTATAGGAGTTATTTCTCTTGTGGGATGTATACTGCTTTATATTATAAGAGGTAGTGGTCCGGATACAATTGAAGGGACACGGCATGCTGCAGAGGATAAAGGTATAGATACTCCCTTGCGTCCTCCAGCTTTGCCAAAACAGGATGGGAAAAAGAATCTTACATGTACTGATATTACATCATATCCAAAGTGTCCAATATGCAGATGTCATAATATATATGGCAGCAAACAGATGGTATTTCGAGATGGAACAAGGTGGAGATGCGTCAATGGACACAGATATGATATATAAGGAGGTTCGGGTGGTATGAATAATGAAGATATATGTAATTTGGATAAACTCCCCAAGTACTTTGCTGAGGTCGGTCAGAAAAGAGTTTGCGTGATAGGTTGCGGTGCAGTTGGGAGTATAGTTGCAGAACTGCTTGTAAAGATAGGCATTAAGAAACTGTATCTGATTGATTTTGATAATTTTGAAAAAGAGAATATATATAAAAGCTCATCGATATATGATATAGAATGTGACGCTGGAAAGAATAAGGCTATAGTTTTGGCAGACAGGATCAACAGCATATTTGGCATGGAGATTCATGGAATAGCCTCTTCCGTGACCAATTTTGGACCTGGTGTACTGGCATCTTTTGATGTCATCATATTGGCCCTGGATAATTATGCAGCAAAGATTTATGTGAATCAGATATGGAAGACTATTCCAGATAAAGACAGACCGTTACTAGTGTTCGGTGGAACGTTTGAGGATATAGCACAGTGCTACTGTATAGATGGAAGAAGTATCTGCTTAAGGGATACGGTTAATGAAGAACTGTTAAAGAATCCTCTTATCAGAGCAAGCTGTACAGGTATAAATTATAAACCAGGATATATTATCAGCGAGCATATAAGAACTTCGGCACTGGCTTCCATGACGTGCGCTGTGATGATGGTAGATGCTTGTAAAAATTATATCCTTAATAAGAATTATGACTTAATGAATAAAGATATAGTCTATAATTCATTGCAAATCCGAATAACTACACAAGTAAACAAAAAAATATGCTATGACTGTATACACTATCATCCTATAAATGATGTCCGTGTACTTGGGAATCTGGATGTATTTCATAGTACAGTCGGAGACTTGCTAGATGAAGTTACGTCTGACCTGGGAAGCTTAGAATATGAGATTTGCGCTCCGATTAAGGAATTTGCTAATGTAGAGTATAAGAATATAATAAAGTCTGATTATTGCGCTTGTTGTGGAACGAAGTTGCATGGAATTTATAAGCATGAATTTAGTATTAGGTACTCACAGCTTTTATGTGATCATTGCCGGAATGAAAATAAAATTGTAGGTGATATTACGAAAAAGAAAGATGCTGAATGTATAATGGCATTTACAATTGATTGTGATGAAGAACTCAAATGTCGGACTTTATATGATATAGGTTTTGGCATTGGTAGCTATATTACAGTGAAGTGTATGGGGCCAGGAACGGATGCTATGGACAGGGATATAAATATATATACATATTGCTGTGGTGGGGATGTTAGGTTATTAGATGTGGTTACAGAAATGGAGGACTAGATATGGATAAGGATACATTACTAGCTATCAAGAATGAATACAGAGACATGATAAACATGCTCGGTCACCGGGTAAAGGTTGAACGTTTACCTGTTGCCCATGGAGAAGGACTTCTGTGCAAATGGAAATTCAATGTAAATGCACCTTCTTATTATATAAGTAGTAAGGATGATGTTGATCCAAAGAGGACAAATAATATGGTTTTTTATATGGAGCTACCAAATGGTTTCCCTAAAACAGCCCCGAAGGTATATTATCCGACTGATAAAATGCTTGCCAGCATCAATGTGTATAGGTCGGGAACCCAGTGTATAGACACCTGGTATTATGACGACACTCATTCAGGGGGCAACTCTTCTGTAAAGGGAGTCGTGAAGAAAACACTGCTAGACATCATACATGAACCTAGTGTTAGTAATTTTAATTCGCAGGCCAATTCAAGTCTTTGTAGTTGGCAGAGAACCATGAATGAAAAGGGATTACTTCCTACGTGTAAAGCATCTGATGGCATTATTAAAACAGAGAGGGAACTTATGGAAAATAACAAGAAAGAAAAGGGTGTTACACCTATGCCGAGATCAGCGGCAAAACACATCGTACCAATGCCAGGAACAAGGCGGTAGAGAGGACGTGATTTGAGTTGATAAACAATAGAAAGAATAATATGCCTCCTCCACTTCCAAAACAGGATGAGAAAGCAATAGACGAAGAACTGAGTTTTTCACACATTTCGTACGAAATGGTCATGGACATGATAAAAAATAAATGCGGAAATGTTGTTTTTAAACTTTATAAGCCCAATACTAATAAAAATAGCTCGGAAAATGACTTGGTAATATTTCTCCCCGTTGCCAGTAGAGAACTGTACAACATTATATACTGGGGTGAACGAACTCCCATCAACAATTATGAGCAGTTATATATGGGTATGGGGCATGTGTTTGTAGATGAGTCTGGCAGGAGAATTATAGTTATTTCACATGTTATGTATGTATATGCGGCAGAGAGAAATCAGGTGTCCGCACAGAAGAAGACACCAGAACGAGTAGGAATTATGGAGTACATAGATCTTGAGAGAGACATTTACAGAAAAAACTCTAAAATATGTAATATGACAAGTGATGGGTTTATGTTTGATCCGTTTGTAGATGAGGTCAGTTATACTATCTTATTGGGACATACACATCCAGGTCTGCATGTTTTCTTTTCTGAGCCAGACAGAAAAAGTTCAATGGCATGTCCGAGGCTCCCTGCTGTGACATTTGTTGCCGATCCCATTAACAAAGAACTGCTGGCAATGGTTGGAATAGAAGAGTCATATGCGGATATAATCATGTGGGAATACGATAGCGAAAGACATGTTGAAGAAACGAAGTTGGAATCGGATCCGGTAATTGAAAATACACATGATAAGGCTGTTGCAGATGTGGAAGAGGGGATAAGAATACTGATGAATGAGAGGGGGACAAAGGGAAAAATTTCTTCAAAAAAGAGAGATGATAAGTATACCTTGAAAATTAAGTTAAAAGGCAGTTTAAATGATGAAATGGTGATGCGTGAATGACTGACTACACTATAAATATGATGATGAGTAACTATTACAAATGCATGTTGTCAACGCGAGCAAGTCATATCTATGATTTAATTATGTGCAATATAGGTAAACTGGCAGCTACGGGTCGTATTACGTTATATGGAAATTATAAAGCTGACGATATCAGAAACTCAATAAATGCATACAAGGCAATCAGAAGGGATCATCCGGAGTTTTTCTTTCTTAACCGTGCTGTCAGTGTTAAATATAGATCTCCATCAACACTTGAAATATTAGCAGAGAAAAGATTTACAAATGATCAGATCAGAAAAATCAATTCCCTTTTTCGCAATGAGGTGAATTCTCTTATAGAGAATACTGCTGATATGGCTGAAATAAAAAAGGAAAAGGAGATATATAAAAGAATCATATCAAAATACTCATATGAGAAAAGCCCATACTCTAACGATGTATCGGGACTCATAGTATATAGAACCGGTGTATGTGAATCTCTGGCTCAGATGTTGTGCATAGCACTTCGAGAAGTTAATATCCCTGCAATAACTGTGGAGGGTAGGATCTCTGGCTCAGATACTGAGCATTGTTGGAATATGGCCTGGGTAAAGCGGAAATCATACATAAATAGAGTGCCGTACCACCTGGATGTTACTTTTGATCTTGATAGTATAATCATATATAAATATTTTAATCTGACAGAGACAGAGATGCTTAAAGATAGGGAGATGTATGGGAGAGAGAAGATATTTATAACAAAATAAATATAAGAAGGGATAAATGGTGAAAATTATTGTAAATAAAAGCAATGCAAAATTCTTATATAAAAGATTAAATAGTAAACCTACATTCAATGGAAATATGACGGATGTGAGATATGGATGTATATATAGACAGCTTGAGCAAAGAGGTATATTTAGGTTTATAGATCAGCTGATGCTGGATCAGAAATATGACAGGGTTCAGAGAACACACAGAATATTTCAGATAGCTGATCAGCTTGATTCTGAGGAGAGAGATGTATTTCTTGCATACACGCTTAAAGCATATGGAAAATATCAATACAACTGATATTAAATATACTAGTGAATAAATGGCGGCTAATCATTACCCTGAAAAGTGACTATAAATAAAGCAAAAAAATCTTTACTAGTTGTAATAAGTCATTTAAAATTAGAGGTGAGGAGGAGAAGGTTATGTCATATTTCGAGATAAAATCAGTAAAATACCCCAATATGTTTTGGCGAGTAGAAGATGAAGCTATACCGGGTAACAAGAATTATGTTAGAAAGTATATTGATAACAATGAAAAACCTGAAATGATTAGATACTCAAAGGCTCCGTTTACGGTTATTCAGGGAATGACGGCTGCGAACGGTAAATGGTGTACATGTGAGGCTCTTGTATCTGCGGATGCGAAGGATGCAAAGCGTACATGTAGAATATATATATCAAGAATAGGAAATAAAGATCCTGAATTTAGTTCATTGATAGAATTAGATAATGGTAGATTACGTTTAAATGCTAAAGTAGAGCATTATATAGAAAATGGGAAAAAGTATGATCAGAAGCTGGCTGATAAATCAAGAAATTTGTTAGCCGAATATAAAGTAAGTATGGGTAATATAGATCCGAAATTGTTTGGGGATATTAAGTCTGAGACGGGGGCTGTTATAGATTTATATGCAGAGATTATTAATAATGATAAGATCAAGATATACATATATGCAGCTGGAGGGTCAGGAAAAACATATAGTCTTGTTAACTTTTCTGATTATGTACTTGGTAAGAATGTGGGTATAGTACCTATCTTTATTCCGGTAAAATATCTCATAGCAGATAATGATTCACCTATATTAGATTATATGTGCTTAAAATATGCAAATTTATTTGGTGAAAACAACACGACCATCAATAAAGGTGAATTTCTTATAAGACTGAATTCATATCTTGCAAATACTAAACAGCGTATTGTTATTATATTAGATGGAATCAATGAGGAACAGGAAAAAGGTATAAGCGATATAGGGAAGCTTGATGGAATAGATAATTGTTCAATTATTGTAACTTCAAGAAATACAACAAATGCAATGACACGTCTGAATTGGACAGGTTATAAGATTTTATCTTTACAGGGTCTTAGTTATGAAAAAATACGAGATTATATAGCAAGTAAAAACATAGATATACCAGCAGATTTTATTTATGATCAATCGGTATTGACCAGTCCTATGTTCCTTAGAATGTTTGTTGAGAGTATGACTGATACCCGTGTAAGGACAGATGCTTGTAGTCAGGCAAGTATTATGGATGCCTGGATAAATAGACAGCTTGAGGTAATAGGCAAAAATAACTTTAATCCTGTGTTGGATTGGCTTTTACCTGTGTTTGCGTTGATTCTTTATGATATGATCGGACAGAGAGTAAGTTTATCGGTGGCTGATAAAAAAGCAGCCTTAGATAAGACATTGATAATTTTAAATGATAGTGATATCAAGGATAATATTGCGGCATATGGATATGATGTATGGGACTGTGACATATCCTTGAGAGAGACTTATAGATATTTCAATGTAGTTGTGTGTAGTAAACTGGCAATGTTGCAGCAGTCAGTGAATGAAGATTTTCATTGGAGACATGAGCATTTTAGAGATTTTTTTGTGGCTAAAGGTCTAGAGGTACTTAAGAGATTCAGTAAAGAAAAATACTATAAAGAGTATATTGCCAAATTTATGGATGTATTTAAATACCCAGAGGTTTTTGAAAAAAATAATTATTCAGCCTTTACTATTGCATTATATTTTACTGAATTAGTTAAGCATAATTTAGTAGAAGAAGTGGCTAAGAATATATATATATATACCATGATACGTAATATAATATACTATTCTGATGATCTTGGTTTTACAGATAAGGTGATAGAGTACGCAAATTACGAATTGATGGTAGATGAATTCTCATCAGACTTTGATCAGTTTGATATTGCTAATACTTTAAATGGGGTGGCATGTACCCTTTTAAAGATACAGGATATTAGTAAGAAATTAGACGGAAAAGAGATTGCGGAGAGAGCAGAGAAACTGCTAAAGAAAGCAGATAATATGCTTGAAAGGCTGTATCCAAATGTTTATGAATTGGATATTAGAGAAATACCAGATATAGAAAAAATGTCACCAGAAGAAGTTGTAAAATATTTCAAATTTATGAGTGAAAGACTCGCTATGACACTGGACATAAAAAGTGGAGAGAATAAAAAATATCTTGAATTGTATTCGCGAATATGCGGTAATAGGGGATTGCTTTATCTTACAAAGCATTACTTATCTGTGGAGAATAATATAGATTCTAGTGATGGTGTGAACACATTTATGAAAAATGCACATGATTATCACGTAGTGGGAGCTCTGTATAAGTATTGTTTGTATGATTATGCACTCTATTATTATTCACGATATCATGAAAATGAAGATGAGGTGGAAAATGCAAGAGATCGATTTGATATTTCTTTGTTAGCATTAGGAACGGATGAATATCATGAGAAGAACTATCAGAAATCGATTAGTTACTATGAGTTGTCAAGGAAATGGGTTTCTAAAGAGAGTACAAAACCTCGCACATTATCATATCTTGTTCGAAGCAAGGTGGCTGATTACAGAGAAAACAGTGATAAATATACTCAGAAAGATTTATTGAACATAATTCGCATGGAGGAAGATGCTTTATATTTGTATTCAAGGTATAAAATGAGACTGCAGATAGAAAGGGTGGCGGATGTCATAAAGGAATTTATTGACGCATATAAGAAATATGGAGTAAATGGATTGCGTGATGAGGAAATAGATGCAGAAGTGATAGCGCTGGCTCAAGATATAGATCGGAAGTATGTTGAGCTTTATATAACTACTACCTCATTACCTGAAGTAGAAAAATATTATCTTGAATCATAATATGTTTCCCCTTCATCAGAAAGATGTAAAGAGATGAAGGGGGGATGATTAAATATTTATGAGTATTACATATATAACGAGTGAAAGGACTCTTTAACCTTATGCTTGAGACGCGACAACTTAGGTGGCAGGTTTTCAAGTGATATCTCCCATGCTACATCGTAGTTCAAAGGAGTGTTGATGATATATATTAAGGCCTCCAATGAGAGGTCTGTGTTAAACGTGTCATTGATATTATGTAACGTATATGATATTGCTTTAAGTAAGGAATCCTGACGCTTAAGAGTCTCCATATTGAACATCATGGTATTATTGTTGAAACGGTTACAGAATGCATTGGCATACGCAAGCTGAATGGTGATATCATTGCCAGTGCAAAAAATTGCTTTTAAGCAATATATTAACTCCTCTGTATCTAAAAGCAGCTTGTCTACCTTGTCAGGCGATTCAGTATCATGTCCGGTGTTCTGATGACCCTCCAATGACTCTATAGCACGAATTTTAGAGGTCTTGTTATTAACTCTGTTGTTGTAGTTGTAATAATCATAAAGACGCCTCTTGCATATATGTTTTATAAAGGAAATGAATTTGCCAGGACTGTCAAATGAATACTTGTGTTTGGATAATGACTTGAAAACGGATGTGGTACAAATCTGAGCCAAATCTTCTACTGATGATGAAGCAACCTTATTATGTAAATACGCTGTAGCGTATTTAAGGACATAGGACATAATATCATCAATAGCATGACGCTCGTCTATTGAGCAATTTGTGTAGTTGAAAGAGCATGAATCGATAGTGCGGAGCTTGTTATAGACATCTCCGGCGGATTTGAAAAGGTTATCATTTGTATTCATAAAAATTTCCTCCTTATATTTGATGAGGCTATTGTAATGGGAGAAAATTTCAAAAAGGTTACAAGACAATTTCAATTAATTTCAGATATGAAAATCTTATGTTTTCATACCGTTTTTTTGTTTCATTTTCTTGAAAAAAAGTCTTGACATATTCAAAATATTATGTTATTGGACAGAAAATGTTTTAATAAAAGTGCTGACCGTATGATTTTAATATATACACAAGACATACTTCGCGATCAGGACTATGTGTTGTGTCTAATATCTGTAGAAGTTTTCGAGATCTTATAAATCGATTGTCTATTTTGTTGGACATAATTATGTCAATTTTTTTAAAGGTTCCGTTGGCATTAAGTCGGTTGAAAATTTTTTTGTATTGAACATCACTGATTGTTTGATTGCCAGTAATCTTTATTTTCAATAATTGAATACATCTGTTAAATCTGTTAAAGATCATGATTATCTCCATTGATCAGGAATATTTGATGAATATTATATGGATTTTAGAGAGAAATATTCGTTACTAATTATTTATCGATTGGTGAAGAGATCTGGATAGATTATTTATGATTCTAAATAAACATAAATCATGAAACAATAAGCAGTAAAGCCGCTCATTTGAGCTTTTTTACTGCTTATTATATATAAGAGATTCAATTGATATATATATTGGTACTTGTGTGGAAATTACCGAGTCAAAGTTAGTGAGTCATGGATGTCATCAGGGGATTTGGTATAGTGATGACGGATATAGGCTCTATCTCTTGAAACGGCTTCCTTAAGTGACTTTTTGGAGAACTTGAAATCTATAACACTAATATTATCTATATCTTCTATGGCAAGAATACTTGATATTTCGTTGAGGGAAAAGTCAATGCACCTAAGATTATGCTTAATTGTTTTTAAAAATTTGTAAAAACTACAAAATAGATCAATTTCACTCAAGTATATATACTCTTCATTATTGTTGGATAAGAAATCAATACCATCATATATAGGTGCGCATACGGCATCGTTCATATAAGTCATGAAGGTAACAGCTCTGATAACTTTCTTCTTAAAAGTTTTAGCATCTTTTTTCATCAACTCCTCGAATCTTTCCTTGACATCATTTTTAACTTCAATAATTTTGTCAATATTAATTTTATCATCGCAAGAGATATAGTCATATATCGTTGAAGATGATGGCGATGAAGAGAGCCTATTGGAATCGCATGGCGCATCAAGAGACGTGCTGTTATTAAATTTATAAAAGTAGTGTCCATTTTTATCAGTTTTGATATGCTTTAATATGTCCAATTTTACTGGTGAATCACTTTTTTTATATCAGAATATTCTTCGTCGGATATATAATGTTTAAAGGAAGATTTCTTTATAAAATCGTAATAGCGAAATCCACAAGCTTTTTTAATATATACAACAAGCGAGCCGTTATTAGGAAGATCAGATTTCATAAAATTAGGTGAAGTTATGAGTGATGTTGCTACATCAATCGCAATGTCTTCGGCATCAAGGTAGCTTGATAATTTAGGAAATGAATTGTGTATGTGATTATATGAATAATCCAATATAAATTTATACAATATATTAGTCAATTCCCTAATTGTTGCTTCATCAAGCATCTCTTCAGATGAATTCAGTCTTATGTAGGCGTCATAGGCAATCATGCTTCCGATGTTAATTTCAGCGAACGAGGTATAAGTGGTATAATTACTGTTTTTCATAAGATATCCTCCTTTGTAAATAAAAATGATACGGTAATGTTTTAATAGTGAATGATAGATGTTATACTATTTATTAAGGCAAGCGTATCATTTGAGAATATTAAAAATATATTAAAAGTAAGTTCAAAATTTTTATAATAAGGAGTAAATACATCGGATGGAGATTATAACGCCTCGGGAACTCTATATAGAATTGTTTGATAAAAAAGGTGTTAATGAGCAGATTATATATGTATGTAAAGTTGACATCACCACCCCACCAAAGTTTTATCGATATATTTTAGATGGATCAATAACTAGAGAATTTATAGATATTTTTAAATATGATGGACGTGTTGGTTATATTATAAAAAGACAACTAAATAAAGAAAAAAAATTTTGGCAGAGATTTGAGACACTCTTTCGTTGTGATTCTAATGTTATAAAGAAAATAAAAGAAAAATTAATAGAGTTGGTAAAATTAGACTCCTGTAATAGAGAAGCTTTTGTAGAGTTTATTAAACAATCTTTTCCTAAAGATGAACATGAGACGGAATTTTTGTTCAAAATAGGTTTGGACGATATAAGTGAGTTGCTCTTATGGGTTATTGTATTGACATTTTTCCCTAAAAACGCACATCAAATATATAAATCCTTTTGTTTGGAAAATCCAGTGAGAACAGGATGCGGACAAGATGATGATCAATTACCACATGAACTGACAAATACAGAGTTTAAGTGTACAAAAGAGGAAGTTTTGTTCCGGGAAGATGAGTATGATGCGGCTTTAGAAAAACTAGAAAAGACGAATAGATTATGGATTACAGGAATGAGGGGGAGAGGAAAAACAACTATTGCAAGACTTATATATAGTTATATAAAAGATGATTATGATTGTTGTGGTTGGATAGATTATATAAAAAGTTTTAAGAATAGCTGTGTTTCAGAATTTTGTATTAAAGATAATAATAGAAATAAAATTGATTGTAATGATATTGAAAGCCAATGGTTAAATATTTATACAAAAATGACGAATTCAAAGAAATCCAAGTTGCTGATCATAGACAATGTAGATATCATTGACAGAATTCAGAATCCTGTAGTAGATAGAGAATTATTGGGTGTAAGTAATTGGACAAATACGACAGTTATTGTTACTTCAAGAATGACAAATTTGCCTGGATTTAATAATATTTTACTTGTTGATAATCTTGGAGATGAAGATAACTACGATAAATGTGTTAAACTATTTTATTATTATAACACTCGTTTAAAAGATGGACAAAATGAAGATACAGTAAAAAAACTGTGTCGTTTTGCCGGATACAACACTTTGGTAATTGAGATTTTGGCAAAAGGAAGTATGAATTTCGATGGATCTATTGAGGAGTTTTATGAATTATGTAGACAGCCTTTCGAAATTCCAAGTGATTCAGCCGTATTGACATATCATGATTATACAAGGATAAAAACTGAAGATGGCAATAACTACTATACTATAGGAGAAGAAACAGTAGCAAGTCAGTTGTATAAACTATTTAATATACGACACAAAAAAGCAATCGAACAATTGATTTTGTGGGATTTTCATTACCTTCCAGAAAATTTTAAGGTATCACAAGAAGAACTGCAAACAATTATGGGATTCTCCAAAAGGGATATTTTTCCTTTGGTGGAAGAAGGATGGCTAAAAAACGAAGGAGATTTTTATTTCATTCATCCATTTGTTCGACAAGCCGTTTTTTGTTCACAGGAAGATTGGAATGATTATTGGAAAATAAAGAAACAGTACATTAAAAATGGATGTTTATCTAATAATTTGCTAGTTTTGTTGGAGAGAAAAAAATATTTCGCTGAGAATGACAGGATAGATATAATGTTAAGAAAGCTAATTTTCGCAGATTCTTTAACTTATAATGGAGAATGTATTGATGTTGATGACTGGATATATATTGCAGATTATTCACGAAAAAGTGGGGTTATCAATACTGCAATGCAATATTACAAAAAGGCATACGATAAATTAAAATGTGCTTGGAATGATAATAAGTGCAATGATGATAGAGCATCAATGTTCAATTATTGGAAGAGTACATATTACTATGGATACCTGCTATCATATTCAAAAAATGGATGTTTACAGGCTGAATCATTTATTCGAGAAGCACTTGATGCGGCAGAATATATATATTGTCATGGTTTATATAACGATTTTAATTTACAGTTGATAGCTTCAAGCCTTGATCATCTTGGATATATTTTGTATGCATCAATGACAAATGATATACACAGACTTACGGAGACTGATTATATATTGACGGAGGCTGTAGAGTTGAGAAGAGTGTTATGTGAAAAAAATTCAACGAAATTTAGATTGTTGCATGATTATGCATGGAGTCTGGATAATTTAGGGGCTTTTTATTCTGCAATTAAACTGGAAGACATACATTTTGAAACTAATGCTAAGAAGGATGATATTACATATATTACACGCGAAGACATATTGCGGATGAAACAGGATTGTGAAAGCTTACTGAAAGAAGCATTGCAGATTCGAGAATCGTTAGCTAGTGCAAGATCAGATAATAGTTCATCAGAAGTTGCGTGGACTAGTTTTAATATTGCTGTTTATCTTATGGATGAAAATAGATATGAAGAAGCTGAAAAGTATATAAAAAATGCAATGGATATATATAGAGTGTTAGAGAGTGAGGCTCCAGGAACAGCAACGAATGATAATGCTAGAACTTTGGTGTTGTATTCAAAATTGCTATGTCATATGGATTCAGAAAAAAAGACTCAATATGATTTGCTTGAGGAAGCTTTAAATTTATACAATTCAATAAATGATGATAATGATTATTCAAAGGAAATATCAGAGATACAGGGATTGATATCCAAAGTTGATATTAACACAAAAAATAAATAATAAAATAACGATATATTATAAAATAGTAATGCAGGGAGCCCCTGTATTACTATTTTTAATATTGTTTATTTGTATTATGTATATTAATTAGTGATATGTGGTCTATACATATAGATACTGTTATTTAAAACTTCTCCATAGCTATCAATCTGAATAATGGTGTTATCAGGTACAGCATAAAAGCAAGGGTATTTGTCAGCAACCTGTTTGGCTATAAGTAAGAAGCGGTTGATATCGTTTACGTGGGGCAACACGCATCCATCTACAAAATTAAATGCAGTAAGATCTTTTAATAAGCAGTAGTTGCTATAGCAATAGTTGATTGTAGCGATGTCATTTCCAACAAGAGCAGCTCCTGCTCCAAAGCCTATATATGTACATCCATTATTAACTATATGTTTTATATAGTCAAAAAGTTTTCTTTCCTTAAGAAAGGCAAGGAGTTCAAACGAATTTTTCCCATATAATAATACATAATCAGGAATAATTGTAGGTATTCCATTCTCAATTGAATATATATTTTTATTTGTAAAGCCTAATACAGAAGAGCAGTATATTTGGGCTATTTTATCTGTATTTGATGCATCACAAGAAATATATAATATATTTTTATCTTTTAAATGGAATTTCTTGAAAATAATATACATTTCTAATGTCGAATTTTTGTTCCCTAGATCCGATGAAGATAAAATAAATTTTGTCATTCAAATCCCTCCATTCGTATTTTTGAATTTGTATATGATATCTGCAGAAATTATCATAAATTGTGTCTATAATAAATTTTTATTTTGATAATAGATGTGCAATATTTCAAAAAAATCCTAGATATAGTCATTGAATAAGTAAAATAGCCAAGGAGGTAGATGTATGATCAGAAAAGAAATTATGGATAATATTCGAAAGCAGATAGCGGAACTGAATGTTTCAGTTGATGCAAAGAAAATGTTGGAAACGGCGCTTTATTTAGGTGATATGGGTGAAGAAGCAGCAAATAGTATTCCAAATGTGTTGATAGTAGCTCCGCCGGGAGTGGGACTGACTTCATTTTCACATATATATTCGGAAATAATAGACTGTTCGGGAAAATATAAAATCAGAGGAGTAAATACATTCCTTGAACTTGATTTCCCATATGCAGTAAGTGAATTAGAGTACAGTAAGTTTTTTGATTCACCAAGAGTTATATCGGAGACTCAGAATAAGTTTTTGGGAACTTTTGTCATATCATTTGAGAGATACGATAAAAAAAATTTATTGGAAAGTATTCCATTTGACAGATTATGTAGTTTTGTGTTGGAAAACAAGGATAATATAAGTTTTGTTTTTCATGTCACTCCAGAATTTGACCGGGTAGATGAATTGGGGAAGATCTTAGGACAACTTGTTGACATAAAAAAAATAGAATTTGGAGAACCAGATTGTGAAGTTTTAACTGCATATTTTGTTCATGAGATATTGAATAATAATACAGGGATAAAATGGAAAGACGTATGGACTGATGTTGTAAAAGATAAATTTATTGTAAAAGCGTGCGATAATGAGGGGTTTAGAGGATATAGAACGATGGATGTATTGGTAAGGAGATTTCAATATGAATGGGCTGAAGTTATGAGGTGCATTGTTACAGAAGAAAAGAATGAAGACAGAATATTTAATGATGTTATGGATAGGATGATAGAGTGGGTATCCAAACCGAATAGTAGCAAGTCCAGTATTGGATTTCGTGTGTAGATAATAGAAGGGAGAACATATATAGATGAATAAAACATACATAAAGAGAAACGAAAATAGCTTCGCAAGTGAGGAAGCGATTACTGGAATGTGTAGAAAGGTTAATTATAGTGCTGAAAACTGGTCAGGAGGGTCAGGAATAAATGTAATATCAAATGGTCAGGTAAGTTATATTCATGATACGGAGGCATCGACAATGGTCGTTGGCGCTACTGGTTCGGGAAAAACAAGAAGGGTACTTCTGCCATATACATATTCATGCATCAAAGAAGGATCGAGTCTTATAATTAATGATCCAAAAGGTGAGATCTATACACATATGTATGATATTTTATGTAAGGAAGAGTACAAGATAATAGTTCTTGATTATAGAAATCCGTTAAGAGGGGATAGATATAATCCATTGGAGCATCCGGCAAGATTATATAAACAAGGAAATACAAGCAGGGCGGCAGAGTTATTCACAGATATAAGCAAAACAATATTTGGTGCAGTTAAGAGTGAAAAGGATCCATTTTGGCCACTTACAGCATCGCAATACTTTGTGGGACTTGCTGAACTTGTTAGCGAGAATTTTGATGAAAAGCTATGTACATTAGATAATATATTTAATATACATATTCAGGGAGAAGATGAAATAGTAATACATGATGATGGCTGGGGAAGGAAAAAAGAAAAAAGGATGAAAAGGTTTTTCGAGACGAATGACAGAAAAAAGAAAAACTATTGGAAACTGTTATGCCCAACAGTAACAGCTCCTAATGAAACCAGAGGTGGTATAACAGCTGTGTTTACATCAACGCTTGGAGACTTTGTTCTTAATGATAATCTGATTGATCAGACTTCCGGATCCACATTTGATATAAGAGATTTAGTAGACAGTAAGACTGCACTATTTTTTATAACGAGGGATGAAGGATCGGTGTATGACAGATTGATATCAACGATTATCAATCAGATATATCAGTATTTGATAGATATAGCAGAGGAAGATGGGGAAAATGGAAGACTTAAACGACGAATAGAGTTTATATTAGACGAGTTCGGTAACCTTCCAGCTATAGATATGATACAACGAAAGCTTACTGCAGGACGTTCACGTAATATAAGATGGCTTACGGTTGTGCAATCGTTACAACAGTTGATTCTTGTATATGGTAAGGAAGTGGCCAATATAATTATTGGAAATGGTGCAGGAAATCTTGTGTACATGTATTCAAATGATAAGGAGTTGCTTGACTATATATCTCATTTATGTGGAAATAATAGGAATTCATATGGTGTATTAGGCGAACCGTTGCTCCCTATAAGTAAACTGCGTAGTTTTGATAAGATGAAAGGTGAGTGCCTTATGTTGCTTGAAAGGATGTCTCCTTTTGTCAGTTATCTTCCAGACATAAGTGCTTATCCAATAAAACTTTCAGATAAAAGCAGTATAGGATACAGGGATAAACAGAAAGTTCAAGTCGTCGATTTCGATAGTGTCCTGCAGGAAGAGGTAAATGAGGCGATAACATTTGACAATAGACGTAAAAAAAATAAAGAAGTTTTTCCGGGACCATCAGGTGAGATGATGGATATTGACAAGATGATTGCAGAAATAGATAAAAAAATTGCGGAAATTGAGGCTGAAGAGGCTGCAGAAAAACTTGCAGAGGAGACAAAAAATGTAGCAGAAAGAATTGAAAAAGGAGTAAAGAAGGAACGGGAAAAAATGAAAAAAGAGGAGAGCAAAACAGGCAAAAAAAGAAAAAATAATAAAGATAAGAATAAAACAGAAAAAAATAATTAATTAACAAGTAAAATATACAACTTTTGATTTTTTTAGCAGATATACAATGCATAGAGAAAGTCAGGAGGTGTATTAAGTTGCAGATAATAGAAGAGAAGCTGTTGGCTATGTATACTCAGATACAGGTGCCGATACTTTGTAAAAATGGTTCTTATGTTGATACTTTTACAGGCAGGAAGATAGTTAAAGATAAAGCAATAAATGGTGAAATAGAGTACCCGCCCGGTGGGGTGAAATATGCTAATCAGAAGCTGGATACCCCCATATATGTTGATTATGCATGGTGTGACTATTGGAGAATTCATTATAGATGTATGCGGGCTACAACAATCAATAAGCATGGTCTGAACTGGGAACTGCTCTTGGCAGTAGATTTGGAGCCGTATAGTAGAAAATTGGGTGGGGAGAAGCTAGAGGATATTGATTATTGGCTTAATGAGGCGCAGGACCATTTATTCTCAATGTGGGATTTTGAATTCATACTTGATAATAGAAAAAAAAGATATACTGATATGTCTTACAAGGATATTATGGAAGATATGATGCAGGATTTTTGGGGCTCAATAGAACTTTATAATTCCAGTATTGATGAGTCATATTGGGGAGGACCTAAAAGACCGTGTGTATTTTTACATTCTCAGAGAGTGGGAATCAGGGGATGGATCTCAGGGAATATCAAGAAGATATATGAGAGAAAGCTGGACTTTAATGGCATGAAACATAGGAAATTTGGGTTTGAACTTGAATTCACAGGAATTTCAAGGGATCAGGCAGCTAGAACTGTAGCAAAGGTTTTGAGGACAGAAAAGCTTTATGCAGGGGGCGTATATCACACTCATGTAATAAGGGATAGTGCTCATAGAATATGGCGTATAGTTAGGGATGCGTCTATTTATCCAACTGTTACAGCCCGGCATTCTGATCCGAATTATGATCATTATAAATGCGAGTTGGTAAGCCCTATATTGCAGTATAAGGAATTGTATCTTGTTTCTAAGATTGTATGTGCACTCAAAGCAAAGGGGGCGTCAGTAAACGACAGTTGTGGTATGCATGTGCATGTAGATGTGGGAGATTACAATGCAATACAGCTTAGAAATCTTGTTAATATTGTATTTGGCAAGGAAGAGTTGCTGTTTAAGGCGTTTAATGTATATGGCAGAAGGAGAGAATGGTGTACAAGGCTTGATAGAGAGTTCCTGCACATGATTAACGAAGAATGTGGAAGTAAACTGACCATTAAGAAAATAGAAGATATATGGTATAGAGACATGGCGGAGCGGACGAGTCATTATAATTTAACCAGATATTACATTCTCAATCTACATAGTTATTTTCAGAAAAAAGGGGTTGAATTTAGGTTGTACAACTCGACTTTGGAGACAGATGAGGTGAAGGCAAATATAATTTTTTCTATAGCAATGTGTAGTTATGCTGCATCACACAAGAAGACAGCTAGTCATATAAAAGAAAAGCCATTTTGGATGATACGAGCAAGACATTTAGGAAATAGGGATGAGATGAGTTCATGGTTATATCAGATTGGTCTAAGAGGTGACGAGTTCAAATTTGTGAGAGCTTATGTTAAGCGTTATTTGACAAATGAGGAGAGGAGCGCAGCATAGGATGTATAAATATTATATAGCATATGGTAGTAATCTTAATAAAAGACAGATGAAAATGCGTTGCCCTACAGCAAGAATTGTAGGGCATGGTTACCTTAGAGACTACACGCTTGTTTTTAGAAGATTTGCAACAATAGAGAAGTGTATAGGAGAAAAAGTTCCTGTTACAGTTTGGTACATAGATGACGAGAGCGAAAAAAATCTGGATGTTTATGAGGGATATCCAGGATTCTATCGTAAAGAATATTGCAATGTGGAAATAGAAGATAAAATTTTGTGTGCGATAGTTTATATTATGAATAGTAACATACAGTTTTATGAACTGCCTGACAGACGGTATCTTGAAGTGGTGGTTGAGGGATATAGTGATATGAAACATGACAGAGACTATATATACAGGGCACTGGAAAAGACAAGGCATGAGATAGAAAACATGATGAGATCTGGAGGAGCCATAAACATACCACAGGAGAAAAATATGACACACAGTATGAAACTTAGGCCGAAACCATTTGAAAATATGGCAATCGGTAAAAAGACAATAGAATACAGGTTATGGGATGAAAAAAGGAGACTGATGAATCCAGGGGACACTATAGTGTTTACCAATACGGAGACTGGAGAAAGACTGAAGGTGCGCATAAAGAACATATATAGAGCAGATACATTTGGTGATCTGAAGAAAGTGCTTGTTGCAAATAAGATTACAGGTGCAAATCAGTTTTCACCAGAGTCAATGCGATTATACTATAGTGAGGATGATGAGGAGAAGTATGGAGTAGTTGGAATTGAGATTTCAGGAGAATAGAGGAGGCAGAACAAATGAAAAACAAAGAATTTATGGATAATTTCACTGCAATCGTAAAAAAGGTGGTCAGTCTTATGGATAGCGCCATGGGAGATATATATAATTTCTGATGATCCGAATTGCGATTCGGATTAAGGTGTGGATGAAGAGGAAAATCTTGTTATTGATGGATGGATATCATGTCTGAAGGTCGCAGATCTCAGAAATATACGATATCGTGCTGGAGTATATTGCGAAGCTAAACGACCGGATTTGCGGAGCAAAATGGTCGCATTCTGTTCCTGAACAGATGAATTACTGCCAGTCTATGTAATCCAATCCTTATAATGATGGTAGCCATCTCAGTGATAGTAAATGGATCATTTTAAGGAGGATAATGTATGCAGTTAGATTACAAGGACATCATTATCAAACACTACACGCTATCAATGTCTGGTAGCGAAATAGCACGTCAGACTGGTTTCAGCAAGTCTGGTGTCAATGACTTCTTGAGAGCATTCAAAAAGTGCGAGGATCTGAACTATCCATTACCAGGAGGTATCACCAACTATGGTATTGCTCTAAAGGTGTATGGATCCGTACCAGGATCAGGAGGTCGAAATGAGAATATCGAGCTACCTGATTATGAAGAGGCTGACAAGCTTATGGCTACACGTAAAAACATGACCCTCATGTTTCTTTGGAATCGTTATAAGAAAAAGTGTGAAGAAGAAGGTGCCTGTTTCTATCAGTACAGTCAGTATTGTGAACTCTACAATAAGTGGTGCGAAGAGAATTACGAGACAGTCCACTTTGATGTGGTTATCGAACAAAAAAATGGAAGTTGATTTTGCCGGTCAGACCTTCTCAATGACAGATCCTCTTACTGGGGAGATCGTGTTCATCGTCGTGTTTGTGGCTATCCTGCCTTACTCACAGTATATCTATGCAGAAGGAATGCTCTCAACGAAGGAGCCACAGTGGATTGAGGTCAACAATCACGCACTGGATTACTTTTGTGGTGTACCTGCATTGGTTGTGTGCGATAACTGTAAGCAGGCAGTCATCGCAAATCAGGACTGGATCGAACCTGAATTTAACAAGGACTATGCTGACTGGGCAGATCATTATGGTACCGTTATTCTTCCTGCGAAGATCTGTGTAAATGTCAATGAAAAATTTTTTACCACTTCGCTAACGAAAAAGTTTACCTTCATCTGCTATTGAATAAGTTTACCACTTTAGTTCAAATATAGGGGAATGCCTGTGGTAATTGACATTCCCCTGGATGTTAGCCGTAAAGCTTATCAGCTACATCCTCGTATGCATTAAGCATAAGTTCATAGTTGTCATACAGTTCTCTTACGGTATGCTGTATGAACCAGCTATCTTCCAGATATAAATGAATATCCGGTACATCTTTCTGATAAGGGGAAGCATCGTATTTCGTGAGAAGCATGAGATAGAAGATGTCGATTTTGATGACTTCCTTGTCGATGAATTAAATTCATATCAGGATAATGAGGATATGGACAGTGAAAAGAAATCAGCAATACTAGATGAATATGATCTTTTTGATGTGGATAACATAGATAAGATGATTGCTGACATAGATAGGAAGATTGCAGAGCTTGAGGCGGAAAAGACTGCGGAGAAGGCAAAGGAGGAAAGGAAGATGGCAGAAGTAAGTGGCGAAAAATAATAAAATTTGTTGGTGAAATTTGTTCACTGGTGATATATAGTTAGAAATAGTAATATTTCAATAACGAGAAGGAGAGGGAGAATGGACAACACCAAAGAAAAAAACAACGAAACTTTAAACAAGACTTCAAGTTCAATGACAAAAGATGAAACAAAAGATGATCCGGACAATGAAGCCTCAACTAGGCTTTTTGAAGAGACAGATGACAAAGAAAAGAACAAGCCAATAACGACCAGAAGTTACAAAATAAAATCAGCTGTTATCATAGTGCTGCTTATAACAGCATTTGTGGTAAAAGACTTTGTTATATTCAAAGATGCGTATAATCTGACTGGAGAGGAGACGTGGCTTTCTCAGCTCCTTTCAGCGTGGTTTGATGAAAGAAAACTGATGCTATTCACAGGCCTGATAATACTAATGTATCCATGGGAACTTACATATAATATTTATCAGGATATCTGCAAGTCGATGAATCATAATCTGAAACAAACAAGAGTATTTGCAGTTGCGGTACTTGTGGTTGCCTCGCTGATTGCCATTTTTTGTTATATCCCTTATACGAAGATTAGCCGGGCAGGCTTGTACATATTTTGCGTGATTGCGTTGAGTCTTGCAGTATGTTATATATGCAGGCAATTCTTTGAGAGTGGTATTGTATGGTTTGTCTTATCGGTAATTTATCTTGCCGTTATTACATACATATATGCAAACCGGATTTGTGCAAAAGCAGATATGTTATTTGAAACTTCATTATTTTCTGCCTGGCAGATGACTGGATATGCCATATGGGTTCTAATGGTGCTGTTTAGTGTAGCTGTGGAAGTGCTTATGATATATGCATTATATAATAGCGAGTCGATAGTAGAATGGCTGATTTATATAATCATTAATGTGATGCTGGGGATAGCTTATGGCTATGTTGTACTGCCTGTATTGGATAGATTCGAGAACGGATTGCGTAGAAATGTATCAGGTGATTATTCGTTTGTGGGCGAACCGTTGAATTCGCCGGTTGTTATATGGATGATTGCATTGCTGGCATTTATTATCGTTCTGCTGGCATGTGCTTCGAAGATAGTTGAACGTTATTCACATAAAAGAATGTGGATGCTGATATGGATAGATGTAAGTGTTTTGGGACTTCTGATATTTGGAATATGTGCAAAGGCAGGAATTGTGGACAACAGTTTCAGCAGTCATTCATTATTTGACATGGGTAGTATGATAGCAGTGTTTATAGCTGTCAGACTATTGATCATTCCCATTAAGCCACAGCCGGATCTGAAGTGCAGGTTCATAAATCCTGATCAGGAGATAGTCGATAGCGAGTATGATAGAAAAGTATTGGAGATTCAGATACTCAGCCTTCAGGAACAGCTTAATGCTCTAGTGAAAATGACAAGGCTGACAGATATAAAAGTAGACATGGCACACAAAGCACTGGTGATTCCTGACGATAAAGATGAGGGTGAAGAGGAACGTCACGATTTTCTTGAATTTGTAGAAAAAGCTGATAAGTTTGTGGATGAGAAAAAGGAAAAGGGAGAACCGGTGAACTATAGTGAACTTTATAGTAGACTTATAAAGATCAGAAATGAGGAGTATGAGCAGATCCACAAGATTATGGAGGCGAAATATGCTGATGAATGTGTGGACCTTGATGACCTTGGTGATTTTGATGATACAGAGGATGAAAGTGACGAGGATAGAGAAGCCACAGCGGATGAGGACGTAAACTGTGATGAGGATGAAAACTAGGAAGATGAACGTACACTTCAGGATACAGCACTTGCAGCGTTGGCTCAGATCAACGAGAAAAAGTATGATACAGAACTTACGGATAAGGGGATAGACAAAGACCATATTGCACATTACGGATTTGCATTTGAGGGCAAGAAAGTGCTTATTTTGGCGGGATAAGAGACCTAAAGACTGGTGGCGGGGATGAGTGTCACTGATATGTTAGATAGACTGCTAATATTCAACTGATAAGGAGGTGTTAATCTATGATTGATAATAAAGTGAATGAGTACAAACAGTACAGCGAAAACGATATAAGAGAGAACTATAGAAAACTTACCAGGTTACTTATTGCCAAAGAACTCACCATCACCACCATGGAATCCGCCACCTCAGGGCAGATTGCATCCCTCATAACAGACACGGAAGGTTCATCTGCTGTGCTTAAGGGCGCATTTGTCACCTACTGCAATGAGGCGAAGATCATGCAGGGGGTTCCGGCGGAGATTATAGACAGGTACACAGTCTATTCAAAGGAAACCGCAGGTGCCATGGCGAAGGCGTGCAGGAAGACGTATAATGCGAATATAGGGATCGGAGTGACTGGAACCATGGGCAATGTGGATCCGGCAAATCCGAACGCATCGGTTCCGGGTCAGGTGTATTTTGCCATAGATATAGATGGCGATGTGCAGACGTATTATATCGAACTACCGCCTCAGCCTACCAGGCTTGCGTACAAACTGGCGGTTGCGGAGGAGATATATGAGGAGCTTGTTAAGAGGCTGGAATAATACTGTAAACTTGGCCTATAGACTGGTGATTCCATTCAGTGCGTGATAGAACGATTGTAAGAGGATGAATAAATGTTGTATCTCATATCCGACATCCACGGGGATGTCATATCATTCAGGAAAATGTTGAAAAAGATAGGATTTGAACCGGCCGTGGACCACATGATAGTCATGGGTGACATATTCGACTGGAACGATGAGGGAATTCCTCTTCTTGAATTTATGTCGGATTATCTTGTGGATGGTTCCATGCAGCTCATAAAGGGCAACCATGAGCTGTTTGCCCAGATGTACATAGAGGGAAGCATGTCAGAGAGACAGTGGATCATATTCGGCGGTGGTGGAACAGTCAGAGATATCAAGAGGCTCAATGTGGATGATCAGATGAAACTGCACGGGTTTCTGGCTCATCTGCCGCATTACACAGAGATCAGGTCGCTAAGGTATGGAGATTGTGTTGTCACCCATCCGGGCATTCATTGTGGCTCATACATCAGAAACGCTGACAGGACGATCAATATCACAGAGTCCATAACGAATGCCGTGAAAAGAGATGAATACAGATTTCTCATCTCACCTGATATCCATAATGTGCCATTTGCGGACAAGAAGGCATTTGACAGGTATGTGTTCTGCGGACATGTGACGACGAACAGGCTCAATGAAGACCATTCTTACAACGTTTACAAGACGCCTTACTATATGGATCTCGACTGTGGAAACGGAGAGAGAAACAGGGGTGGAAGGTTGGCGTGCTACTGTGTGGATGAGGACAGAGTGGTTTATATTTGATTCGGCTCCGGGCACAAAGGTTTATGAATTGGTGGAGTATTTGAAACCCTATTTATAATTTTTTTAAAATTAGGGGTTGATTTTTGAAAGAATATAGAGTATTTTATATTCAACAATTAAATGATACGAAATGGACAAAGGTGTTCTCAAGAAGGAGGACATCTTTCTCTTTTTTTGAGGATACGTTAAGGATTCATTTTAATCAGGAAAAGGAGTAGTAATTATGATGAACAAAATTTCAGCCGTATTTGGCTCACACGTATTCTCAGATCAGGTCATGAGAGAGAGACTTCCAAAAGCAGTTTACAAGTCACTCAAGGCGACTATTGACAAGGGAGAGCCTCTTGATACATCAATCGCAGATTCAGTTGCAGCTGCCATGAAGGAGTGGGCAATGGAGCTTGGTGCAACACATTATACACATTGGTTCCAGCCACTTACAGAGACAACAGCAGAGAAGCACGACTCATTCGTAAGCACAGTCGGTGATGGCGGCGTTATCCTTCAGTTCACAGGCAAGGAGCTCATCAAGTCAGAGCCGGATGCTTCATCATTCCCTTCAGGCGGTCTTCGTGAGACATGTGCTGCAAGAGGATATACAGCATGGGATTGTACATCACCAGCATTTGTAAAGACAACAGATGAGGGAACATGCATCCTCTGCATTCCGGCAGCATTCACATCATACACAGGAGAGTCACTTGATTACAAAACACCTCTTCTTCGTTCAATGGATGCCATCAGCAAGGAAGCATTAAAGGCTCTTGCAATGTTCGGCAACACAACAGCCAAGAAGGTTACTGCATCAGTTGGTCCTGAGCAGGAGTATTTTCTGATAGATAAGAAGAAATTTGCAAAGAGAACAGATCTTAAGCTCTGCGGACGTACACTTTTCGGAGCAATGCCTCCAAAGGGACAGGAGCTTGACGATCAGTATTTCGCAGCGATCAAGGATAAGATCGCATCATACATGACAGAGCTGAACGAGGAGCTGTGGAAGTACGGCATCCTTGCAAAGACACAGCACAATGAGGTTGCACCTGCACAGCATGAGCTTGCTCCAATCTTCTCAACAACCAACATCGCCACAGATCAGAACCATCTGGTTATGGCAACTATGAAGAAGATCGCTGCAAAGCATGACCTTGAGTGTGTACTTCATGAGAAACCATTTGCAGGTGTAAATGGTTCAGGTAAGCACAACAACTGGTCGATCTCAACAGACGAGGGTGAGAACCTCATCGATCCAGGCAAGCATCCTGAGACAAATCTTCAGTTCCAGTTCTTCCTGGCAGCGGTTCTTGCAGCAGTAGACAACAACGCAGAGCTCCTGAGACTTTCCGCTTCATCAGCAGGAAACGATCACAGACTTGGCGCAAATGAGGCACCTCCAGCAATCATCTCAGCATTCCTTGGAGAGCAGCTCCAGTCGATCGTTGAGCAGATCATCGAGAAGGGTGAGGCTACAGAGTCACCAAAGGGCAAGACATATGTATCAGGTGCATCAACACTTCCTACATTTACAATGGATGCCACAGATAGAAACAGAACATCACCATTTGCATTCACAGGTAATAAGTTCGAGTTCAGAATGGTTGGTTCAACACAGTCCATCGCATTCCCAATGATGGTACTTAATACAATAGTTGCAGATCAGATCAAGAAGATGACAGATGAACTTGAGGGTGCTGACGATTTCGAGACAGCCTGCAAGGCACTCATCAGAAGAGAACTCACAGCACATCAGAGAATCATCTTCAACGGCAATGGTTACTCAGACGAGTGGGTTGAGGAGGCAGCAAAGCGTGGCCTTCCAAATATCAAGTGCATGGTTGACGCTGTTCCTTATCTTGCAGCAGACAAGAGCGTTAAGATCTTCGAGAACCTTGGAGTTATGGATAAAGCAGAGCTTGAGGCAAGAGCTGATGTAATGCTTGAAAACTATGCAAAGAAGATCAACATTGAAGCACTCACCATGATAGAGATGTCTAATGAGGAGATCATCCCGGCAGTTATGGAATATCAGGCAGAGCTTGCAAAGGGTGCAGCTGAGATCAAGGCTCTCGGAATTGATCCTACAGTTCAGGTATCACTTCTGAACACCATCTCAGAGAAGCTCACAGAGCTCAAGAACGCTACAGTAGCCCTTGAGGAGCTGGTTGCAAAGGCAGCAGATTACGAGGGAGATACAGAGGCTTGGGCTAAGTACTTCCACAACACAGTATTTGCAGCATTTGACACAGCGAGAAAGCCAGCTGATGAGCTTGAGAAGGAGCTTCCAAAGACAGCTTGGCCATTCCCAACATACGAGCAGCTCTTATTCGAGCAGTAAAAATAATTAGTTTGTTAAATCCTTCTAAATTGCATATAAATTGTTTAGAGGCATCCTGCCTGCGCATGTCGTAGGTGGGGTGCTTTTTTCACTTATCCAAAAAGTAAAAAATGTGCCGAAATATACGGAAAATTCGCGGGTTTAGCGCATTAATTCGCTTTATTAGCGCATTGGCCTAAAATCATTGACAATTGTCAGCTGGATGAATTAAAGTATGCCTACCAGCTGGAATACACAGATAAGATGTCGCCGATAGCGTGTGTGATGGCGATGTTGCAGGAGGAAAAAGTGCCACAAAAGATGCCGAGTCCGGATTCTGCCCTGAAGGATTTTTTCAGGGACAATGAAGTATTTGCATCACTGTTTAATGGATACTTCTTTGATAATGAACAGGTCATCAAGGCAGATGGTCTGGAAGCTGAAGATACTGCTTATGCGGAGACAATAAAAGTCAATTATGGTAAGCAAAAATTCAAAATCAAGAAAATAAACAAGTACAGGGATAATGTCCGCAGGACGATGCTGGGTTATTTTGTTATATTAGGGGTTGAGGATCAGAGCAAAGTACACTATTCAATGCCTATCAGAAAAATGTTGTATGATTCATTGGGGTACAGCTCTGAGCTTTCTGTACTTGAGGACACTCAGGACAAAGTTGAGTGGACCGTTGATGAAAGGCTGTCAGGTATTAAAAAGGGAACAAAGGTAACACCAATAGTAACCGTTGTTTTTTATACTGGGGAAGAACCCTGGGATGGACCACAGTCGTTGCATGATATGATGGATATGGATGAGAGAATAGGGGTGTTGGTTCCGGACTATCCACTATATGTTATTGACATTGGTCATGATAAGGATTTATCATTTAACAATAAGATGCTTGATGAACTAAAGAATATACTATATTCGATTTACTCAGATACAGCGGATTGGAACGAAACAGTTGTTGATAATTCAACCATAGCGTTAGCTGGAATATTGTCTGGTGATCCGAACCTTTATTATACAGCTATAGAGTCAAAGGAGGGAAAACAGCAGGTGTGCAAAGTTTTAGCAGAGAGAGATGAGAGAATAAGAGCGGAGATGTGCAGATCTTTAGCGGAAAGAGACGCGAGAATAAGAGCAGAGGTGCTCAGGGAATCAGCAGAGAGAGAAGAAAAAATCCGGATGGAGATGCTCAGAACATCGGCGGAGAGAGAAGAGAAAATCAGGACTGAGGCACTCAGAGCATCGGCTGAAAGAGAAGAAAAGATCAAAGCTGAGGCGCTCAGAGCATCGGCTGAAAGAGAAGAAAGAATCAGGACTGAGGTATTCAGAGAATCGGCTGAGAGAGAAGAAAAGATCAAAGCTGAGGTACTCAGAGAATCGGTTGAAAGAGAAGAAAAGATCAGGGCTGAGAAAGATTCAGAAATAGCTGCAAAGGATGCAGAGATAGAAGAGCTTAAGAGAAAATTAGCCGGGTTATGATGTTCAATAAGAGTAATCTTATACTTTATGGATCAGGTTCAACTGATATATTTATTATCGCTTGGACCTGGTTCTTTTTGGTAAGAAAGAACTTACCGGTGGGCGGCTGCCTTGCTGGCAGACTTGCCCCATCATCACAATTCTGTTATTATAATAGGATGTGTTGTGATGTATTACAGGGCAATAGTCAAATGATATAGTGAAATGTAAAATTGGGTACACATTAAAGTCAAATGGATATCTATTGCCACCGGAACAGGAGTAGAATTTGAAGAATTTATATATAGCAGAGAAACCCAGTGTTGCAAGACAGTTTGCCGATGTGCTGGGGGTGAAGGGAAATGCCGGAAATGGTTATTTGGAATCAGATAAGGCGATCGTGACATGGTGTGTCGGACATCTGATCACTATGAGCTATCCGGATGCATATGATCCGGCTCTCAAGAAGTGGGATTTGGCGACGATTCCATTTATCCCAACTGAATACAAATATGAGATCCTTCCAAATACAAAGAAACAGTTCAATATTGTTGCGGGCCTGCTGAACCGTGAAGATGTGGGATGCATCTACGTGGCAACGGATTCGGGACGAGAGGGAGAGTATATATACAGACTTGTGGATTCTATGGCGCAGGTGAGCGGCAAGGAGAAGAGAAGAGTTTGGATAGACTCCCAGACCGAGGAGGAGATACTCAGGGGAATAAGAGAAGCAAAGCCTCTTTCTGAGTATGACAGCCTTAGCGATGCGGCATATCTGAGAGCGCAGGAGGATTACCTTATGGGTATCAATTTCTCCAGGGCGCTTTCGCTCAAGTTTTCAAATGTGGTGCAGAGATATCTCGGAATGGATAGGTGTGTCATAGCTGTTGGACGTGTCATGACGTGTGTTCTGGGCATAGTAGTGAAGAGGGAAAGAGAGATAAGAGAATTTGTCAAGACTCCATTTTACAGACTTGTAGCAAGCGTTGGCGAGGAAGGACAGACCTTTGATGCCGAGTGGAAAGCCGTTAAGGATACGAAATACTTCGAGTCGCCTCTTCTTTACAAGGAGAATGGTTTCAAGGAACGGGCGGATGCAGAAAAGCTGCTCGCGGAGCTGAATGAGGGAGCGCCGGAGGCTGTGGCCGAGTCAGTTGAACGGAAAAAAGAGAAGAAACAGCCACCGATGCTGTACAATCTTGCCGAACTACAAAATGACTGTTCGGCACTGTTCAAGATAAGCCCGTCGGACACACTCAAGATAGTACAGGAGCTTTATGAGAAAAAACTGGTGACTTATCCGAGAACCGATGCCAGAGTCCTCTCCACAGCGGTTGCGAAGGAGATAGGACGAAATATTTCGGGACTGAAGAATTTCCAGCCTGTGGCTGCATGGGCACAAGGGGCTATGGACAGCGGTACATACAAGGGTATAGCAAAGACGAAGTATGTAAATGACAAACAGATAACCGACCATTATGCGATCATTCCTACGGGACAGGGATTTGGTGCATTAAAGAGTCTGGCGCCGACTGCCCTCAAGGTGTACGAGATAATATGTAGGAGATTCCTAAGCATATTCTATCCTGCGGCGGAGTATCAGAAGGTCGCAATGACACTCACAAAAAACGGCGAAAAGTTGTTTGCCAATTTCAAGTACCTCATAAGTGAGGGATATCTCAAGGTCTCTGCCAACAGTTTTTCAAAGAAGAAGGACGAGCCGAAGTACAGCCAGGAGTTTATAGAGCGTCTGGCAAATGTCAAAAAGGGCGATAAGCTGAGTGTACAGAGCATAGAGATAAAGGAGGGTGAGACATCGCCTCCTAAGAGATATAACTCAGGATCCCTTATCCTGACGATGGAGAATGCGGGACAGTTCATAGAGGACGAAGATCTTCGTGAACAGATAAAGGGTGCGGGCATAGGGACCAGTGCGACGAGAGATGGTATCATAACCAAGCTTGAGACAAATAAATATATATCACTTAATAAGAAGACACAGATAGTCACACCGACATTTCTCGGCGAGATCATATACGATATAGTTTATTATTCCATAAATGGTCTGCTGCGCGCGGATCTCACTGCAAGCTGGGAAAAAGGACTTGAGGGTGTGGCAGAAGGCCAGATTTCGAAGGAAGAATATACACAGAAGATGACCACTTATGTGACACAGTATACCAACCGAGTGAAACAGATACAGAATCAGGGCGGAATAACGGGAGTGTTTAACAAGACGAAAGCGTATTACGCAAAAAGCGGCGTAAACCAGGCGAAAAAATCAACGGATGCAAAGGGAAGCGCAAACGTGGATAAGTCCGCTGAGCCAAAACAGAGGCAGACAGCCGATAAAAAAGATGATTGACACATATTATAGAAGACAAATGTAGGTTTCAAAAAAGGAGAATAGAAACAATGGAAGATATTCAGACATCAGTAACAATAAAAGAGCTTTATTCACTTGATCAGACTATGGCAGGATCACTGCTTGAGGGATTAACATATCCATGGGAGGCTCTTCCTCTCATAAAGGATTTTGTGTTAAATCTTGGAAAAACTCTCGATAAGAATGAGTACAATGAGGTCAGCGAGAATGTGTGGATACACAAGAGTTGCAAAGTATACGGAACAGCAACAATACTTGCACCGACCATCATAGGTGCAGGTACAGAGGTGAGACCTGGCGCCTTTATCAGGGGCAGTGTTCTAGTCGGAGAGAACTGTGTGATAGGAAACTCAACAGAGCTTAAGAACGTTATCATATTCAACAATGTACAGGTTCCACATTATAACTATGTAGGAGATTCAATACTTGGATTCAAGTCCCACATGGGAGCCGGAAGCATCACATCAAATGTAAAGTCGGACAAGACTCTGGTGCATGTGAAGGGAATGGCATGCGGAAAGACATTTGACATACCTACGGGTCTCAAAAAGTTCGGTGCTATGCTTGGAGACAATGTTGAGGTCGGCTGCAACAGCGTGCTGAATCCTGGAACGGTAATAGGTCCGTTCAGCAATATATATCCTGTATCAAGAGTCAGGGGATATGTTCCATCACATAGTATATTTAAGGATAAGGACAATATCGTGGCAAAGCAGTAGATGTTTCATAGACGTATACAAAAAAACGGACAGATAAATATGTAAAGTAGAATTACATATGAGTCTGTCCGTTTTATATAAAGGGAAAACAATCAGTTGACAACGGCTTCTTTAAGAGCATTTTTGATGGAGTCGATGATAAGTTTTGTGGTGTACGTGCTGTCGCCGGATGGAATTATATCGTCCACCGATGATATGTAGTGAAGCTGAGTGTTGATGTCCTCGAGGGACGATTCCAGGAGAGGATACATGGTGGTTATGGTTTCGTCCATCTGCTGGAAAGACACATCAGTGATCTGGCAGTCGTCCACGGTTACAATAACTGACAGTGTGTTTTCTCCAAGTATCAGAGGTGACGAATATGTACCTGGAGTGTAACGGGTATTATATATACCAGTTCCCGGATCGGCGGGGGCGGAGACAGCTTTGGCGGGACCAGACTGGCTGCCGTCAGACTTGTCATTTCGTTTGAACATGTTTATGAGAATGATGACAAATACAACAATAAGAGCCAGAAGGATTGCGGTATATATAAGTTCTTTTGATTTAAGTACTATTAATTTCGTTGATGACATTATTTGCTCTCCCTGCTATTTATTTATACATTTTATTCAGGACAGATAATATTTATGACATTAATTCAAGGAGGATCAGATATGGGGGTACAGTTTGTCCTTGGACCGGCAGGATCCGGCAAGACAGAGTACATGTTAAAAACAATTATAGAGGAGTCAATGCTGCATGATGATATGAGCTATCTGTACATAGTTCCGGAGCAGTTCAGCATGGAGGCACAGAGAGATATAGTCACCAGGCATCCAAGACACGGTTCTATGAACATTGATGCCATAGGTTTAAACAGGCTTGCATACAGAGTGTTTGACGAGTTATCCATCAATCCGGGGCAGGTGCTTGAGGATTTTGGGAAAAGTATGCTCGTTAAGCGTATCCTTATGGAGAACCAGGATGATCTGCTCATGTATGGCAATTACATGGACAAGATGGGATTTGTAGACGAGATGAAATCTATGATGTCAGAGCTGTTCCAGTATGCGGTGGACAGGGAAGAGATAGATATGGCTATGGAGCAGATGGACAGTGAGAGTTCAACATACAGGAAGCTCCACGACATAAGACTCATCTATGAGAAGTTCGAGGAGCACAATGCAAACGACCAGTATATCGTGGCGGAGCAGCTCTCCCAGCTTCTAGCTGCAAATGTTGAAAAGTCGCAGTTTATATCGAAGAGTCATATGTATTTTGACGGATTTACAGGGTTTACCCCGGTGCAGATGAAACTGGTAACACAGCTTATGAGTCATGCTGCAAGTGTAACATTTGCATTTGACATAGATCCGGACAGGATAGGACTCGCAAAACCAAAGGAATATGAACTGTTCAGGCTGACGAAGGAGACCATAGCGGCTATATGTAAGGCTGCGGCAGATGTTCACGTTGACATCCTGGACAATGTAGTGATGTGCGGACAGGGGGAGATCCCATACAGATTCAGGGATGATCCATGTCTTGCGGCATTTGAGCGGAACATATTCAGATACCCTCATCAGAAGATAAATGGAGCGGCGGACAGTATAAAGCTCGTGAGAACAGACAGGGCGAGAGATGAGGCTCTGTATGTTGCATCTCAGATCAGAAAACTGGTCAGGGAGAAGGGGTACAGATACAAGGATATCGCTGTTGTAGCAGGTGATCTTCATGATGTGGCAGGGTATTACAGACAGGCCATGGACGAGTACAGGATCCCCGTGTTTATAGATGAGAATACAGCACTGAGGGGAGATCCTTGTTCAGATACAGTGAGAGCATTCCTTGCTGTCATGTCTGATAATTTCTCGTTTAACAGTGTGTTCAGGCTGCTCAAGTCCGGCATGACAGAGGTGGCGTATATGGATGTTGAGCGCATGGAGAACTATGCCTTAAAACGCAATCTCAGGGGATATAAGTCATGGCTTAAGGAGATAACGGACAAGAATAACAGCGATTATGCGCAGGAGATGGATTCGATAAGGAGACAGATAGTGTCAATATTTGGCGAAGACTGCATCGATGTGTACAAGCCGTCAAGCCCGAATTCCAAAGATACTGTCACAAATTATACCAAAGAGCTTTATAACTTCCTCGATGAACTGCATGTGTGTGAAAAGCTTGAGGAGCGCAGAAAAAGATTGTACGAGGAAAAGTTGTTTGATGAGGGCGATGCGTACGGTCAGATATTTGACAAGATAGTTGCTCTGTTTGACAAAGTCGTTACAATACTCGGCGATGAGAAGATGACTGTCAAGGAGTATGCCGGAGTCCTTGAGGCCGGAATATCAGATATGGAGATCGGGATCGTTCCTCCGACCATAGACAGAGTAGTTGTGGGCGACATGACAAGATCGAGACTGAATCATGTGAAGGCTCTGTTTTTCACTGGCGTGAATGAGGGGATAATACCGAAGCCGGCTAAGAAGGGCAAGATACTCTCAAACGGTGACAGACAGAATCTAGAAAAATGCGGTGTTACACTTGCACCATCGGACAAGACAAATGCATATATAGAACAGTTCTATATATACACGAGCCTCACAAAGCCGTCAGACAATCTGTATATCGTATTCAGAAAGATGGGTGAGGATATGAACGCAGTCGGTCCGTCCTATCTCGTCGACAGGATAAGAAATATCTTCCCGGACATAGAGATAGAGGATTATGACCTTGACAGTCAGATACCGGAGACTGTGAATGGAGCGCTCAGATATTTGGTGAGCAGATATGATGAGGTTGGCAGTGATGGGACACTCCAGGCGGTAAAACGCCTTATAGAGCAGCAAGGAGGAAACACTGAGTATGCGACATGGCTTGGAGCCATGCAGAGCGGATATGACTATGTGAATGAGACAAAGACGCTCTCTCCGGAGACTGTGAAGTTGTTATATGGAACAGAGCTCACGGAGAGCGTGTCCAAACTTGAAAAATACGCAGAATGTCAGTTCAAATATTTCTTGCAGTATGGACTCGGGCTTATGGACAGGGAGACATATCAGCTGAATGCTGCAAATGTCGGAATCATTCTGCATAGCTCCATGCAGAAAATGTTTGAATATATCAAGACAAAATGCGGTAACAATTGGGCTGATATCACGGAAACAGAGCTTGCTGACAGAGCTGTGGAGTTTGTAGATGCCTCGGCGGATGATGAGGCGGCAGAATACTTTGAGGATTCGAGCAGAGCGGCGTATGTGAAGAAGTTCCTTGAGGATATCGCGGTGAGAACAGCGAAAACACTGAGAACATTTGTGTTGTGCGGAGATATGCATCCGGAGAACTTTGAGAGATACTTTGATACCTCAAAGCTGGGAGACGGCATAGAGAACTATATATTCAAACTGCCAAACGGAATGACGATGAGCCTTAAGGGTGTTATAGACAGAGTTGACGAGTATGTGAGCGACGGAGATGTCTATTTCAAGATCATAGACTACAAATCATCAGATCAGAAGATTGATAAGGACAGGGTGCTGGCTGGACTTCAGATGCAGCTTGTGACTTACGGCGCTATTGCATATGAGCTTGAGAAACGAAGGATGAATGAGCTTGGACGCTCATCTGAGCAGGTGCATGTAGGCGGTCTTTTGTATTATACATTTGATGATCCGATAGTGGACATGACGGACTTTGACGGGGATATAAGATACGACGAGGAAAGTCAGGAGCTGGTCACGGATGAGAAGCGGACATTTGGCAGGTTTCAGGTGGATGCTATAGAGAGCGGGCTGTTGGATGCGTCGAAGTATGCCGGAATATACAATGGCAGCAGTCGGGCAGTTAGCATAATGGACAGCACACAGGCAACACTGGTGGGGAAGCAGGCCATGGAAGAGGTTATGATAAAGGCGCTTATGGAGGCAAATCGCAGGAACATAGATAGACTTGGCACATGCATAGCGGACGGTAAGATCGCCATCAATCCCGTAAAGCAGGGGAACAGAAGCGCATGTACCTATTGCTCATACAGACATGTGTGTATGTTCGACAGCAAATACGGCGGAAATTCATATTCCAAAATGTATGATGGGGAAAAGAAGGCGTACAACGACAGTCAGAAGGCTATCGATGAGGTTTTGAGCGGACTCGCGGAGGCAGATAAAAAGATAAAGTCTGCGGAGAAAAAACTCGCCAGTGCCAGCAAAAAATATGAAACTGCGGAGGAAAAAGTCACGAGCCGTGGGGACAAGGCAACTGCGAAGATGCGTGAGAACCTTGAAAGTGCAACAACAGCTCTGGAGGAGGCTAAGAATGCTCTTAAGGCAGCCCGCGGGGAGGCTGAGCAGCTAAGGAGCAGGGCTGTGGAACTTGGTGTAACAGATATAGAGAATGGAGGCGACGTAGATGGGGAGCAATAAGATAAGCTGGACTAAACAGCAGGCGCATGTAATTGACACGAGGACTGGCAATCTTCTTGTTGCTGCGGCAGCAGGTTCGGGAAAAACTGCTGTTCTGGTTGAGCGCATAATAGAGATGGTTCTGGGTGTGGATTCTAATGGGAACAAACTGCCGGATCAGGACAGGGTAAACGTGGATGAACTGCTTGTTGTGACATTTACCAATGCGGCGGCAGCCCAGATGAAGGAGAAGATAAGTGAGGCACTTCAGAAGAAGATAGATGAATATATGGCAAACGGAATATATGATGAACACCTGATAAAGCAGATGACACTCATAAACCATGCTGAGATATGCACAATAGACAGCTTCTGTCTCCATATAGTGAAGGAGTATTTCGCAAAGGTACAGTTGGACTCTGCATTTGATATAGCGGATAAAACAGAGATGGAGATCATAAAGAAGGATGTCATGGATAAGGTCATGGAGAGCTGTTATCAGGACGAGAACCTTGTGCCGGGCTTCATAAAGCTCGTCAGGACATTTGCCGTTAAGGAGAGGGATACCGAGGTTCCGGCTCTTGTGACACACCTTATGCAGGTCATATCAAGCTATCCGGATCGTCATGGATGGATAAGAGATGCCAGAGTGGCACTTGACATTCAGGTGGGGGAAGGCGCTTCATTTGAGGAGAAGTGTGATGCTGTGATGAACATTCCGATGGTGAGACTGTTTGCAGAGAGGGCACGCCAGACGGTGAAAATAGCACACGATATGGCGTGTGAATGTCAGTTGTACGCCACTGAGGAATATGGACTTAAATCCTACGGCGACAGGGTGGACAGGGATGCGGAGATGCTCACCCACATGCTTAAGGAGTGTGATCCGGTCGCGCATTCAAGTGTTAATCTGTTTGAGCTGAAAAAGATATATAAGGCATCATTGAGACCGAAAAATGAAAAGGTCTCTGTGGATGCGTCAGGAAATAAGATATACTACGCTTTTGACAGCTTTGCTGTAACATCGAGGGATGCTGATCCTGAGAAGAAAGCATTTGTGAAGAATCGCAGGGATGTGTATAAGGGCATGATAACAGAACTCATGTCTACAATAACGGAAGTGGATGAGGTGCTGGGACAGCTGAATATCACCGCACCGGTTCTTGGTGCGCTGCTTGATCTGACAGAACTCTATATGGATGAATTGATGAAAGTCAAGATGGATAAAAATCTCTTTGAATTTCACGATATAGAGGAATTTGCATTCAGGATACTGTGTGATGGTATAGAGGATGGAAGACCGGTCCCGTCGAAGGCGGGGCGTGAGGTATCCCTCAGATATAGGGAGATATTTATCGATGAATATCAGGATAGCAACTTTATTCAGGAGTACATACTGGGAAGCGTGGCTGGACACGGTGAGAACATCAATAACACTTTTATGGTAGGTGATGTAAAACAGAGTATATATAAGTTCAGGATGGCGAGGCCTGACCTGTTTATCGGCAAGTACAATACGTATCAGAGGCTTGGCGATGATGATAAAGCGTCTGCTGATATGATTGGAAACTGTATCATCCTGACAAGAAATTTCAGAAGTGAGATCAATGTGTTAAGGACTGTGAATGCACTGTTTGAACAGCTTATGAGAAAAGAAATCGGCGGCATAGAATACGATGATGCTGCAAGACTCAATTCAAAATATGCGTTGGAAGATCCACATGGCAGAATGAGCGAGCCAGGTGACGTGTATCAGGGACCAAAATCAGAGCTTATCATGATAGACGGGGATACTGTGTCCGGAGATATGGATGAGGATTACAGCTGTGCGCAGATAGAGGCAAAGTATATTGCAAATAAGATCCATGAGATTGTAGATGGAGACGATCCGATGTATATCCACGATGGCGATGGTACTGTCAGAAAGGTGGAGTATAGCGATATAGTTATTTTGCTAAGAAGTGTATCAGGCTCCGCCACTGTATTTGACCAGGTGTTTGAAGACGAGGGAATACCTATCTATATACAGAGTGAGAGCGGCTATTTTGGTGCGGTTGAGGTGAGCTGTCTTGTCAGTATGCTGTCGGTCATAGATAACAGTTATGTAGACGGTGATCTTGCGGCGGTTCTCAGATCCCCTATGGTTGGTATGGATGAGGAAGAGCTTGCCAGAATAGTCGGTGAATACAGGACAAGGTATGAGATAGACGGCAGAGACTACAACGTCCGCCTGTATGACAAACTTATAGATTATCTTGAAAATCACGACGATGAAGGTCAGGGTGAGTGCGCGGGGCTCGATGATATGGCGAAATCAAGCGCAGCCATCGGTGATGAGGATAAGCTTATAGGGAAGGTAAGAGCATTTGTAGGCATGCTCGACTATTTAAAGGAGAATAAGAACTTCATGTCGCTCAGCGATATCATACGATATGTTCTTGACCAAACGGGATTTTACTGGTTTGTCGGTGCAAGACCTATGGGCAGGCGCAGACAGGCAAATATCGATATGCTCATAAAGAAAGCTGACGATTTTGAGAAAAATAGTAAGGGCGTGTTTAATTTTATCAGATATGTAAATGAGCTTAAGACCAATTCCCTTGATTTTGCGGAGGCGGATATAGTAAGCGACAATGATGATGTTGTCCGTGTTATGACTATGCACAAGAGCAAAGGTCTGGAGTTCCCGGTACTGTTTGTTGCAGGGCTTGGAAAGTCGTTCAACATGAAGGATGTACAGAAAAAAGTGCTGGTTCATCAGCAGTATTACCTTGCGGCTTCAGCTATAGATGCAGATGCCAGGGTTAAGAGGGATACATTCCTAAGAAACGTCATGGCCTCTGAGATGAGGGTGGAGAACTATGCGGAGGAACTTCGCGTACTGTACGTTGCGCTCACAAGGGCAAAAGAAAAGCTGTATATGACGGGATGTCCGAAATCCCTAGACAAGTTCAAGGAGAACTGTGGGATCTATGCGATTGGTTCGGAGATGAGCAGTGCGGCGCTCATTAACGGAAAGAGTTTTTTGTCATGGATATACACGGCTCTTAGCTATATAGATCATGAAGAGTTCCTCGATGTTAATGAGATAAAATCCTCGGATTTTGTGCATACAGATGCAGTCTCGCTTACATCGAAAACTGAGAACTCAGATGAAATGGAGATTTTGGATGAAACAGAAGGGTTAGATAAGGAAGTTTTTGAACAGATCAGAAAAGGCATAGATTTCAGATACGGACACGTCTCCTCCGGACTCAAGAGCAAGATGTCGATAACGGAGATAAAAAAGCTTCAGGCAATGTACGATGACACGGAGTATATTGATATGGGCAGGGAGAGAAAGTATGCTGAGAGAAAGTCAGCTCCCGCTCCGAAGTTCATGAGTGGTGAGAAAACCATAGCGGGAAATGAAATAGGAACCGTATACCACAAGATAATGGAGCTTGCAGACTTCAGGCAGACCACAGAAGCAGGAATATACGCAGATGTGGAACGCATATTTGGACTTGGTTTATTCGATGACGGTTACAGGGAGAAGATAAAAGCAGATAAGATAGTGAAAATGCTTGGAAGCAGTCTGGGGCAGAGGATGGCGGCAGCAGACCTGCGCGGTGATCTCTACAGGGAAAGGCAGTTCTATATGATGATGACACCAGAAGAGATACTTGGGCGTTCTGAAAAAGATAAGACCGATGAGACGATAGTTGTCCAGGGGATAATAGATGCATATTTCATAGAGGAAGGACAGATAGTGCTTATGGATTACAAGACCGATTCGGTCAAAAAATCTGAGGAACTGGTTCGGAAGTATCATGTCCAGCTGGATAAATATGCGGATGTACTGGAACAGCTCACAGGCATGAAGGTCAAAGAGAAAATAATATATTCGTTCTGCCTTGATACCACTGTAAACTTGTAAACAATACAATGAATTGTTATAATGTCCATAAGTGTGGACAGTAATCTGATATGTCCCCTGAGATATGCATAATATATAAGAAGAATATATAAAATGAAAGGGTTACATACATGATAAAAGCGGAAGGGTTGAAGAAAGTGTATGGAGGGGACTTTGTATCGGTTGATGATCTCAGCTTCCATATAAACAAGGGAGAGATTGTTGGATTTGTCGGACAGAATGGTGCAGGTAAGACAACCACGATCAAGATGCTGACAGGAATACTTATGCCAACCGAGGGCAGAGTTGTGATAAATGGCTATGACATGAGGGAGAAGCCGATGGAGGCGAAACAGTCCATGGGATACATAGCTGACAATCCTGATATTTTCCTTCGCCTTACAGGACTTGAGTATGTAAATTTCATCGCAGATATATATGGGGTATCGGTGTCTGACAGGAAGGCAAGGATTGAGCAGATGGCTGAGAGATTCGGGATGGAGGACAGCCTGAATAGACAGATGGTCAGTTATTCCCATGGAATGAGACAGAAGATGATGGTCATAGCAGCCCTGGTACACAATCCACCGGTGTGGATACTTGATGAACCGATGACAGGGCTTGATCCGAATGCTGCCTATGAACTGAAGAAGATGATGAGAGAACATGCAGATGCTGGCAACTGTGTTTTCTTTTCCACACATGTGCTTGAGGTCGCAGAGAAGCTCTGTGATAAGATCATAATGATACGCAAGGGAAAGGATATATATCAGGGAACTCTTGAGGAACTTGAGAATCAGCATAAGAATAAATCTCTTGAGGAGATTTTTGTGGAGATGACGCATGAAGAATTTTAGAACTCTGCTTAAGATGATAAGCCGCAACAATGATATGGAGATGCCTGAACACGGAGAGAAGGCAAAGGGCTATAAAGTCATGGGAATAATTGCCATGTGCTGTATCATGATACCGTGCTGTCTGGTTGTGGGATTCATAGTGTATATTATGACTGCGGCGCTTATGGAGGCCGGTGGGCAGACCGAGGGATTGAATCTTGTCATACAGCTTATGTCTGTATTTGGAGTTATATTCAGCATAATGGTCATATTTAATCTGCTGTATTTTTCGTCAGACCTTGACCATTTGCTTCCACTGCCAGTGAAGCCTGCGGAGCTTGTTGCAGCAAAGTTCACACATGCCTATTTTGCAGAGAGTGTCATGGAGTTCATGGTTTTATTCTGTGGCTTTATAGGTTACTTTATTGCGGCTGAACTGAAACCGGTGTCCGTTCTCACGTCCATTATAGGAGTGTTCCTTTTGCCAGTGCTTCCACTTGTGTACTGCGGAGTATTTTCGCTGATCATTATGGCGTTTTTTAGCAGGGCAAAGCTTTTAAAAAATGTTGATTTTATGGTTGGGCTCGCGATACTGGTGTTTGCCGGACTATTTGTGTGGTCGTTTGCACAGATGGATTCGGTAAATATAAATAATTACATAGATAGCCTGAAAAATGGAGACAATATATTTATAAATATCATGAACAGAGTGTTCTTCACGGTTCCTCTGTTCATTAAGGCTCTCCAGGGAGACAGCATAGTTTACATGTTTTTGTTTATCCTGGTGAATGCCCTGTGCGTAGCACTTCTATTGGTTTTGGGAAATGCACTTTATCTGAAGGGAGTATATTTGGTATCTTCATCCAGAAGATCCGGACGTAGACGCAGGGAGAAAGAGGGGCTTGAGAGCTTTGCAATCAGAACACCATTTAAGGCATATCTTGACAAGGAATTTAAGACTCTTGTCAGAACGCCTGCATACAGAAAATATTGTGTAGTAGTAAACATAATCTGGCCGATACTTATAATCGCTCTGTTTAATATACCTGCTACAGCGGACTCTATCAGAGAGTTCAGGGCTACATTTGAAAAGGGATATTTTTTGTCAGATGTGATAGTTTTGATAGTGGTGACGATCATTGCGTTCTTTGCCACGGCGATGAATAGCATAGCATCGACATCGTTCACAAGGGAAGGCAGCCACATATCATTTATCAAGCATATACCTATGGCTTACAGGACGCAGGTTCGTGTGAAAGTGTGGATAAGCATGCTGTTTAGCGGTATAACAATAATTATCAGTACGGTAATATTGAGCATATACATGGATTGCAGTTTCGTGGATAGTGTGTATTATATAGTGATAGGCGTACTGTGTGTGGGCATATGCACATACACGGGAGTTTTGCTGGACTCGACTCATCCAAAGATCGACTGGGAGGACGAGTATGGAGCACTCAGAGGCAATCTTAATGCGTTTTTTAATATGGCAATAGCAATCGTGATAGCGATTGTATTTTGCGCGGCGGGATATCTTCTGTTCAGATTTACATGGATACCGTCGATTGCAGTATATATAATTTATTTAATGATTCTTGGAGCTATGCTCATTCTTATGAGAAGATACACAATGAAAATGAGCGAAAATAATATAGACACTGACGCATACAGTGAGTGAGGGGGGACGGCCCCGGCAGCTAGTGTTATGCGCCGGAAACGCGTATAGAATTGCGCTAGTGCTCAAATTACAGGAGGTAAGAAATATGGCACAGAAAAATGCATGGAGTAAGTACAAGAAAGAAGAGATAAAGGAACTTGAGAGTCTCTGCAAAAACTACAGGGAATTTCTTGACAATGGCAAGACTGAGAGAGAATGTGTCAAGGAGATAGTCAGTCAGGCTGAGGAAAACGGTTACAAAGATCTCAAGAAGATAATCAAGAACAAAGAGAAGCTTGAGGCTGGCGACAAAGTGTATGCGGTCTGGATGAACAAGACTGTAGCGATGTTCAACATAGGAAAGAAAAAACTCGAAAAGGGTATGAATATATTGGGAGCCCACATTGATTCCCCTCGTATGGACGTCAAGCAGAACCCACTTTACGAGAAGGGCGGCTTTGCTTATCTTGACACACACTACTATGGCGGAATCAAAAAGTATCAGTGGGTGACACTCCCTCTGGCTATACATGGAGTTGTGGCAAAGACAAATGGCGATGTACTGACTGTAAACATAGGCGAGGACAAGAATGATCCGGTATTCTGTGTTACAGATCTTCTTATACACCTCTCACAGGAGCAGCTCAAGAAGAGAGCAGATTCTGTTATAGAAGGAGAGCAGCTTGATATACTCTTTGCAAGCAGACCGGTTGAGGGCAAGGATAAGGAGGCTGTCAAGGCTGCAGTCCTTGATCTGCTTGAGAAGAAATACGACATGAAGGAGGAGGACTTCCTCTCAGCGGAGCTAGAAATCGTTCCTGCTGGAAAGGCAAGAAATTGCGGTATAGATGAGAGCATGATCATGGCTTACGGACAGGATGACAGAGTGTGTGCGTACACATCACTTGTCGCGATGTTTGAGGCTGATTTACCAGAGAAGACTACCTGCTGTCTCCTGACGGACAAGGAGGAGATAGGAAGTGTCGGTGCAACTGGAATGCAGTCACACTTCTTTGAGAATACAGTTGCAGAGATCATGAATGCCATGGGGGGATTTTCTGAAATATCCCTCAGAAGATGTCTTGCATCGTCAAGAATGCTTTCATCAGATGTATCTGCGGGCTTTGATCCTACATTTGAGTCGGCATTTGACAAGAAAAATGCAGCTGTATTTGGAGAGGGAATGGTGTTCAACAAGTTCACTGGATCGAGAGGAAAGTCGGGATCAAATGATGCAAATGCAGAATACATGGCAGCCATCAGAAAGCTAATGGATGATGATGAGATAACATATCAGACAGCAGAGCTTGGAAAGGTCGATGTCGGCGGAGGCGGAACTATAGCATATATACTTTCACTTTACGGTATGGAAGTCATAGACTGCGGTGTCGCTGTGCTGAATATGCATGCACCATGGGAAGTGACATCGAAGGCGGATATTTACGAGACAAAGAAGGGATATGTGGCATTTCTGAAAAATGCATAGCAACGAATGATGCATATGAATTCAGAAAATGCGGTATTCTCTGTATTTTTCCGGAGGGATAAATGAGAGACCAGCTAAAAAGAAGGCTTAATATAGTAAGAATATTTGCAATCGCATTTGCCGTGGCAGTTATAATGCTGCCACGGCAAATGGTGCGTGCAGACAGCGATTTCACATCGGATTATAGCCAGCATACATTTGCCGGGGACGAGGGCTTTGACAGTGGAGAGGCAAACTGTGTATGTCAGTCCACCAGTGGCTACATATGGATCGGAACAGACAACGGAATATACAGATACGATGGCAGCGAATTTACACTGTTTCCATTGGACTCCGATGAGGACGGAACAAAGTATTCAATAAATTGCATATATCTCACAAGTGATGACAAGTTGTATGTGGGAACTGACAACTATGGTCTGTACGTCTATGACAACGGTGCATTTAATCGTGTTGCGGAGACTTACAACCTCGGCGTTTCTACGATAAATGCCATGTATGAGGATGATAAGGACCAGCTATGGCTTGCATCCTCATCAGGCATATATTATCTCACCAGTGACGGTGTGAAAATGGTTGATGATGAAGGAATATCAGGATACAATATCGGAAACATATCTGGGTATGACGGAACTATCTATGCCACGGCAAATAATGATGTGCTGATAAGGGTTGATGAGAATGGTGAGATAACAGTTACCTCAAAGTCGAGTTATGGCATAGATGATATCAACTCGCTGTACATTGATGAGAATGGTACGAGATATTACGGATCAGCCGGATACAGTATATTGACGATAAATAGCAAGGGCAAGGTCGGTGTCATCAGCACAGGAAGCCTGCATGGTATAAACAAGATATACAATGACGGTGAGAAGATATGGATTCTTGCGGATGACGGAGTGGGTTACATCACCTCCGGAAATAAGATAGTCAATGTGGAGAGCCTTAGATTCAACGAATCCATGAGCGATATGATAAAGGATTTTGAGGGTAATTATTGGTTCACTTCCTATAGAAAGGGACTGTTGTTTCTTGAACAGAGTAAATTCCAGAATGTGACTATGAAGTATGGCATAGACAGCTCTATAGTCAACTGCGTAACCAGTTACAATGGCAGTATATTTATAGGAACTGATGAGGGACTGTATGTTGTCGACTCAAATGGCAGGATAGTGTCCGGAAGTGATAATGAGCTTGTGGCTCAATTATACGGTATAAGTATACGAGACCTGTATGTGGATTCAAGCGATAAGCTGTGGATAGCAACATACAAGATATATGGAGTTATAAGAGTTGACCGTAACTGGCAGTACAAGAGCTTCAACAGGAGTGAGTCTGCTCTTGTGAGCAATTCTGTCAACTGTATAACGGAGATGGGGCCTGACAGTGTTGCGGTTGGCACGGAGAACGGAATATCCATAATAGGCTCGGATGAAACGATCAATAATATATCAAGAATGGATGGACTGGACAATCCGGATATCATAAGTCTTTATGTGTCTGATAATGGAGACCTATACGCTGGATCCAACGGTGCCGGTATCTACATTATCAATTCAGATTACAGAGTGACAAATATGGCACTCGATGACAATCAGAAGATGAGTGTAGTGACAAACATGGTTGAGGGAAGCAGTGGACTATGGATAGGAACTGATAATGGGCTTTATTACAGGGAAGGTGCGGTAAGACAGATAACTACGGTCGACAATACCAACAGCATATATGATATGATCCTGGATTCTGCTGGATATCTGTGGATATTCGGATCAAGGGGAATGTACAGATATTATGAAAAGGACATATTGAGTAGTGCGTCCCCTGAATATATCAGCTTCTCCAAGAACGATGGCATAATTTCCAATATAACAGAGAAGTCAACCAACTATGTGTCTAATTCAGGCACTGTATATGTGTGCTGTGACGAGGGATTGTGCAAGATTAATCTGGAGTCAGAGTATGTGAACTCGGTGGCACCGAAAGTAAGGGTGGCATCTGTTGAGGTTGATGGAAAGGATTATCCGGTATCTGACCTTGATGGACAGATAGATGTTCCAAAGAATACGAACAGAATAACCATAAAATTTTCTGTCCTCAGTTATGTTAACAGAGCAGATATAAATGTAAATTACTATCTTGAGGGATTTGAGAGTGAGAAGAGAACCCTCACGGGAACAGACAAGATGGAGGTTGAGTATACCAATCTTGAGGGTGGAACATACAAATTTGTCCTCACGGCAAACAATGCTGATGGAGTCGAATGTGAGCAGCCACTGACATTTGTCATAGACAAAGAACTTGGATTCTTTGAGACAAACCTGGCAAAGATGCTGGGCATTATACTCATACTTCTCCTTATACTGATCGGAGTGGTGGTTGCGAGAAGCATATTCAGAACGCTCAGAAAGCAGAATGAGCAGGTGGAGGAACTTAGCAAGAAAAGTGAGGAGGCTGAGAAATCCAATCAGGCGAAGAATGGTTATGTAAACTATCTCAACCACGAGATAAGGGCACCGCTCAACAATATTATATCCATATCAGAGATAGCCATGCGCGGCTGTCAGGATACCCATAGCGATGAGTATATACAGTACAGCAGACTTTACTCAGCTGGACGGGAGATACTTGATATGTCAGATGGAATATCAAAGCTGTCAAACCTTAAGGATGATATCATTGATCCTGAATTTAAGCAGTATTTTGCATCTGATCTCATAGAGGAGCTATCGGAAGAACTTGGCGGAATGATCAACAGGGATCTTATAGATCTGAAGGTTAGCATCGAGGACAAGATACCTAATGGTCTCATAGGAGATATGCAAGCTATCAAGGAGATAATAGAGGATATATTTGCATGGTCTGCCAGCACGACAAAAGAGGGATATATAAGTATAGATGTGGATTGGCACATGGCCAGAAATGCTGAAAATGATGATCATACACCGGAGACTGCCGATAATGAGGAGTATATGGAATATATAGACGAGCCAGTGACGGAGATATCCAGCATATTTGACCAGGATCATGATGAAATATACCTTGACTTCAAGATATCAGATACTGGACTTGGAGTAAAAGAAGAGAGACTTGATACGATGTTTGAGCTTGATGATTCGTATGAGAGATCAGACATAGGAATGTTCAGGGTGAGCCTTGGACTTGCTATTGCGAAGGAGCTAGTAAGACTGCTTGACGGAGAGATAAATGTCGAGAGTATATATGGAGCCGGTACAACCATAAGGTTCAGCGTGAGGCAGTCGGTATTTGATTATAGTTATGTCAACTACAATGAGAGAAAACGTAAAGAGATGGCCAGAAGAAATGCAAACTCACATCTGTGGCTGCCTGATGCAAAGATTCTTATCGTTGATGATTCAGAGATAAGTCTTCAGGTGGAAAAGACCATATTTGATACTTACGGACTTGATTGTGATACTGCGACATCGGGATTCGACGCACTTGACAAGGTCATGGTGAATGGATATGACGTTGTGTTCATCGACACAGTAATGCCAGTCATGGATGGTATCGATACAGTGAGGGAGATAAGGAATCTAGACGGCGAAGAGTTTAAGAAAATGCCTATCGTTGCACTTTCGGCCAACACGGTTGAGACATCAAGGGAGGAGATACTCACATCGGGATTCAATGATATCATAGTGAAACCGATAGAGCTTGACCAGGCAGAGGCGATGCTGAGAAACTACGTTTCGGAGGACAAGGTCAAGGAGAAGAATACAGACCTTACCCAGAACGGGGATGACATGAATTATATTGAGGATGCTGTTATCCTCAGAAGATTCATCGCGGTTGAGGATACTGTCAGAGTAATGGGCGGAAGCTTCAGGACGTTCAACACATTTGTAAGAAATTACAAGGAGGAGTATCAGGAGGAAGTCCAGATGCTCAGAACGTATATAGATGACGATGTCAGACGCTACAAAAATATCATTCATGATATCAAGAGCAGCAGTGCAAACCTAGGAGCCTACGGTATTGAGAGAAAGGCTGCCAACCTGGAATCAGCCATAAATATAGGAAATCAGCAGTACGCCAGAGATAATACCCGCGATTTCGTTGCGATGATGAACGATTTCTTCAAACAGATAGATAAATATATGGCGAAGATAAACCATGTTATTAAGCCAGAGGAGAAGGAATACCGTGACGGCATCAACAAGGGAAAACTCAAAGAACTAAGAGCTTTTCTGAGGGCAGGTGACAGAGAACCTGTGGAAAGCCTTGTCAGCGAACTCGACAGATACCAGTACGGTGATATAGATACAGAATTTTTTACCGCGCTCAAAGAGTTTGTAGCATCCGGGGATTATCAGACATCTAGTGAGATGATAGACCAGTATCTTAACAGTCAGTAACATCAGCAATGATGACAACAAAATATAAATCATAAACTAAAAGAAAAGAGGAAAAGAAGAATGAGAGCAGCAATAATCATGGGATCGACAAGTGATCTTCCAAAGGTAGAACCAGCAGTAGCAATACTCAAAGATTATGGTGTTGAGGTGGATGTCAGATGTCTGTCAGCCCACAGGGCACATGCAGGCCTTTCAGAGTTCATAGAGGAGGCAAATAACAATGGTACAGAGGTTATCATTGCGGCAGCGGGAATGGCAGCAGCACTTCCCGGAGTGGTTGCTTCACAGACAGTTCTTCCTGTAATCGGTGTACCTCTCTCAGGGGCAACATTAGACGGAATGGATGCGCTTCTGTCAATAGTGCAGATGCCATCTGGAATCCCTGTTGCAACAGTAGCAATAAACGGAAGCAAGAATGCGGCATATCTTGCACTTCAGATCATTGGAGTAAACAATGAGTCTGTAAAGCTCAGACTTATGCAGGAGCGCAAGGATATGGAGAAGGCAGCAATGAAGGCAAATGAAGAGGTAATAGAGAAGTTTAAGTAAGATTTTGTTTCTTTACTTTTAAAAAAGGTAATGTTAGTATGTGGAATGGATGGTATTCGAAAGAAACTATACCTGAACTTTATTCTGCCAGACAGAGGAATACATATACTTTACAGATACTGAAGAGATGTATATAAGCAGGTGATTGTATGAGGATTGGATTTATTGGAGCTGGGAAAGTAGGATTCACATTTGGCAAATATATAACCACAAAGATGGTTGTTTCAAAGCCTGAACATATTCAGCTTGAGGTTAGTGGTTATTATAGTGCCCACAGTGAGAGCGCAGCGGACGCAGCAGAATTTACCGAGACCGTTATGTACAATAGCTTGGAAGAACTTTGCAGTAACAGTGAAGTTATCTTTCTTACTGTTCCAGATGAACAGATAGGAGAAGTCTGGAGGAGACTAAAAGATCTTGACATACGTGGCAAGATCATTTGTCATGCCAGCGGGGCTATGACATCAGATATTTTCTCAGGTATAACGGAGGCGGGAGCCTTTGGTTATTCGATTCATCCTATGTATGCAATAAGTTCAAAGTACGAATCCTATAAAGAAGTGGACAATTCATTTTTCACCGTTGAGGGAGATGACAGATATGCGGATCGTATATGCTCAGTGATAGAGACCCTCGGAAACAGATGTGTGAAGATATCAGGAAAGGATAAGGTGAAATATCACAGTGCGGCCGTATTTGCCAGCAATCTTGTGACGGGGCTTCTCGCCACATCACAGGAGCTTCTGAGACAGTGCGGATTTTCTGAGGAGGAAGCACAGATGGCGATCATGCCATTGTTTCTCGGGAATGCGGAAAATGCTGCAGCAAAGGGCCCGGCAGACAGTCTGACCGGGCCGGTAGAACGGTGCGACATTGGAACTGTGAAAAAGCACATGGCGGTACTTTCCGGCGATGAACTGCAGGCTTACACTGCGGTTTCTAGATGCCTTGTACCGGTTGCACAGAAAAAACATCCGGACAGAGATTATGAGGATTTGATACAGATTTTGGACGGAATAGGAGAATTAAAGTTATGAAGAACACAACGACGACACTTATGCAGATGAAAGGTACAGACAAGAAGATATCCATGATCACTGCATATGATTACACCACAGCAAAGATACTGGATGAATGCGGTGTCAACACGATACTGGTGGGAGATTCATTAGGCAACACGATCCTCGGCTATGAGGATACGATATCAGTCACAGTTGATGATATGATCCACCACAGTGCGGCGGTTGCCAGGGGAGCAAAGAATGCTCTGGTTGTAACAGACATGCCATTTATGTCTTATCAGGCAAGTGTCTATGATGCTGTTGTAAATGCTGGAAGGATCATGAAGGAAGGTCGTGCCGGAGCGGTAAAGCTTGAGGGCGGTCAGGATATGTGTCCTCAGATAAGTGCTATAGTGAAGGCGAGCATACCAGTATGTGCACATTTGGGACTCACGCCACAGTCTATCAATGCATTTGGCGGATTCAAGGTTCAGGGTAAGACTGAGGCTGCGGCAAAGAAACTCATAGAGGACGCAAAAGCTGTCGAGGCAGCGGGCGCATATATGCTTGTGCTTGAGTGCGTTCCAGAGAAGCTTGCAAAGATCGTAACAGAGAGCATAAGTATTCCTACTATAGGAATAGGCGCAGGAAGATACTGCGATGGACAGGTCCTCGTAAATCAGGATATGTTTGGTATGTTCTCAGACTTCGTTCCAAAGTTTGTAAAGCAGTTTGCAAATGTGGGCGATGCCATGAGAGGAGCTGTAAAGGCATACATCGATGAGATAAATGCCGGAACATTCCCAGGACCGGAGCACACATACAAGATAGACGATGAAGTTATAGAGAAGTTATACTAAAGAACAGGAGAAAGTGTCATGATTATTTTGAAGAAGATAGATGAAGTTAGAGCACAGGTAAAGGAATGGAAGAAGCAGGGACTCACAGTTGGTCTTGTACCTACAATGGGATATCTCCACGAGGGACATCAGAGCCTTATCAAAAAGTCTGTTGAGCAGAATGACAGAACGGTTGTGAGCGTATTTGTAAATCCTATTCAGTTTGGACCAAATGAGGACCTTGAGAGTTACCCAAGAGATCTTGAGGCTGATGCAAAGCTCTGTGAGGCTACAGGTGCAGATATAATCTTCAATCCTGAACCTGAGGAGATGTATGCTGATGGATTTGTTTCGTTCATAAATATGACAGGTCTTCCAAATGCGCTCTGTGGTCTTACAAGACCTATACATTTCAAGGGTGTGTGCACAGTTGTAGGTAAGCTTTTCAACATAGTGACACCAGACAGAGCATATTTTGGACAGAAGGATGCACAGCAGCTCGCCATCATCATGAGAATGGTGAAGGATCTGAACTTTGATATAGAGATAGTTGGATGCCCTATAATCAGGGAGGCTGACGGACTTGCGAAGAGCTCAAGGAATATATATCTGACAGCCGAAGAGAGAAAGGCTGCAGTTGTTCTCAGTAAGGCAGTAAAGCTTGGACAGCAGATGATCGCTGACGGTGAGCGCGAAGCTGCAAAGATAGTTGGAGCTATGAAGGAGCTTATATCAGCAGAGCCGCTTGCCACAATAGACTATGTAGAGATGGTAAACATGGATACCATGCAGTCCATCGAGAAAGCAGAGGGACATGTACTCTGTGCCATGGCAGTGAAGTTTGGCAAGGCGAGACTTATAGATAACTTTATAGAGGAGTTATAAAATGTTAAAAGGAAAGACGGTCGTTCTCGGAGTTACGGGAAGTATTGCGGCATATAAGATAGCAAATCTTGCCAGTATGTTGGTGAAAAAACATGCGGACGTTCATGTCATAATGACAGAAAATGCCACCAATTTTATCAATCCTATTACATTTGAGACACTTACTGGAAACAAGTGTCTTGTGGATACGTTTGACAGGAATTTTCAGTTCAATGTTGAACATGTGGCGCTCGCAAAGCGTGCGGATGTATTCATGGTAGCTCCGGCATCGGCGAATATCATAGGCAAGATAGCCAGCGGAATAGCTGACGACATGCTCAGCACGACCATCATGCCAGCAAAGTGTCCGAAGATAATAGCACCGGCCATGAATACCGGAATGATAGAGAATCCAATAGTGCAGGACAATATCAAAAAGCTTGCATCATATGGATATGAGATAGTTGAATCCGCTTGTGGATATCTTGCATGTGGCGACACCGGAAAGGGGAAACTCCCCGATCCGGAGGTGTTGCAGGATTATATATTGAAGGCAATTGCAAAGGAAAAGGATATGGCAGGCGTGAAACTGTTGGTTACGGCGGGACCTACCAGGGAGGCGATTGATCCTGTGAGATATATTACCAACCATTCAACGGGCAAGATGGGATACGCCATAGCAAGGCAGGCGATGCTGAGGGGGGCGGATGTCACTCTTGTCACAGGCAAAGTGGAGATAGAGCCACCAAGGTTTGTAAATGTGGTCGACATAACATCAGCTCAGGATATGTATGAGGCGGTTATGTCAAGAAGCAGGGAGCAGGATGTTATCATTAAGGCTGCCGCTGTGGCTGACTATAGACCAGCGGAGGTTGCCGAGCATAAGATAAAGAAAAAGGATGGTGACATGAGTATACCTCTTTGCAGAACAAAGGATATACTCCTGGCACTTGGAACCCAGAGAATGGAAGAGGGGATAAAGGATCAGATCATATGCGGTTTTTCGATGGAGACGAGGGATCTTGTTGAGAATTCCAGAAAAAAGATCGATTCTAAACATATAGATTTGATAGCGGCAAATAATTTAAAGGTCGCGGGAGCGGGATTTGGTGTGGACACCAACGTTCTCACTCTTATAACAAACGACGAGATCAGGGAACTGCCAATGATGTCAAAGGAAGAGTGTGCAGACATGCTTCTTGACAGGATAATGGAGATGCGTGCTGCTGATTAAGTCGTAGTGGGAGTGTTATCTTGAAGCAAATAGATAGAAAAAAGTTCCGGGCGATATGTCTGGTGCTGTTTGTGCTTTATATAATCTGTATCGTTTATTTCCTTATTTTTAGTGATATGTTTGGAAGAAGCGGTTATGATGAAAGACGTTATAATCTTCATCCGTTTCAGGAGATAGAGAGATTTATAATATACAGGGATCAGATATCCGGTTGGAGTGTATTTCTGAACCTGTACGGCAATATCATTGCATTTGTTCCATTTGGCATGTTGCTCAGATGGGCGAGAAATAAGAACACAACGTTTTGGCAAGCTTTGCTGTACTCCCTTATGTTTACGCTTGCCATAGAGATATCACAGTACATAACGAAGCTTGGGGTATTCGATATCGATGACATCATCATGAATACGTTGGGTGGAATCGTAGGATACTGTATATATTATGTCACAGCAAAGCTGCTTAGGAGATATCATGCAAAGAAGTAAAGAATTCAGAGTTTCGGCGCCGGGAATGCCGACGGACACGATAATAGGATACTTTCTTGGAGGCTTTGGCGGGCTGTTTATCATCATATCAATAATAAAGTCCATCCTTACACAGGGAAAAGTCCAAAGGGTGTACGGAGTTTTGATGGTGAGCGCTCTGATAATGGCGTTTACAGGGATTGTTTTCTCTGTTATAGGATACAGAGCTGACAATGGTGGAATAACCGGCAAGAAGATGGCTATCATAATGAATGGAGTAGTGTTTGGACTGTCGATTATATTTTTATTGATGGGTTTGTAATAATACGCTGGAAAAGAGAGGACGCGAGATGAATTATTATGACAACTTTATAGAAGAATTTGATGATATAGAAGAACGCTATGAACTAGTACTCAGCAGGATAAGACAGATAACTCATGAATCAGTTGTGAAGCAGCCATATGGTGGTTACTTTACCCATGTTGCAGCGTTCATAACCCGCATAGGGGATGTTCTTGAACTGGTGAGGAAGGATGCCCTTTCAGACAGGAGTCTGTCTCAGCTTGAGGCGATGAACCATGGCCTTTACAGTGATATTCTAGGAGATAATTATAATAAGAGTTACGCCAATTACAGGTATATCACCGATGAGTTCATGAAGGATTATTCAAGAGAGAAAAACGAAATAAAGAAAATAGCCCAGCTACTTGGATTTGTATATAACGAGATAAGAGGCATGACTGTGTATGCATTTGAGGGCAGAATAGTTGACATAACACTTCTTGCGGAGTTATTTGTCCAGATATATTTTATGTTCCAGGATAATTTTACGGTAAAAGAACTAGAGGATGTTATATATTACTTTGAAAATGACTATGCTGAGTTCTTTATGTCATACAGAATAAGAGAGCAGCTCAGTCCTGATCTCACATTTGCGACTGATATAATTATGAACAGTGATCTTGAGGATGTATCATACCTCTATAAATACGGAGAATACATCAGTAAAAACGAGATCGATACTGCAATATATCTCAGCACCTTTACGGAAGAAGAAATAGAGTCAATGGCGAGAACATACACGGAAGGCTACAGACTCGGATTTGAGGCTGCCAAGATAGATCTGTCAGCGAAGAAAACTGTCAATATAAGATACTTCCTCGGCCAGGAGAGAATGGTAAAAGCTGCCATAGAACAGTTCCGTGCCATGGGACTTGAACCGATATGCTACAGGTATGCGGTTTCGCGTATAAACAGAAGACTTATCAGTCGGGTTGGATATTCATCAACGGTTCCGAATAAACAGCTTGAATATGATCATAGGATGGATGAAGCGCTGTTTCTTGACAAGAAACTTATGGAGAGAAAGCTTGAGGTGCTCAGACAGGCATACAGGAATCTTGCACATGAGGCGTCGGTTTATGCAGGTCCTGCGGTCATTGAGGTGTTTGGTGAGAATCCATTTGAACCGGTATCATGTGATGCAAATCCAGTGCTTGATAAAAAACAACAGGAGATTCAGGTTGAGTACCGAACAGAAAGTGCTCAGATAGTAAATGAGTATATTGAGCAAGATAAGTGTAGTTTTACAATAATTGCATATCCTATACCAGAGATTGGCGACAGATATCGTGAGATATTTAGAGATACAGTTAGAATAAATACCCTTGACAATGAGCTATTTAGGCATATACACCAAAATATCATAGATGAGCTGGACAAGGCAGATCGTGTGAGAGTTGTGGGTAAAGGCAGTAATGAGACAGACATGCTGGTCATGCTTCACGAGCTGGATGATCCTGCAAAGGAGACAAACTTTGAAAACTGTGTTGCAGACGTAAATATTCCGGTCGGCGAGGTGTTTACTTCTCCAAAACTCACGGGGACTCATGGAATTTTGAATGTGAGTGAGGTCTATCTCGATGGCCTCAGGTATGTGAACTTGAAGCTGAAGTTTGAAGATGGAAAGATAGCGGGATATGATTGTGACAACTACAGTGACCACGACATGAACCAGAAGTTTATAAGAGAAAATCTTCTTGGAGGTAGGGATACATTGCCTATAGGAGAGTTCGCCATAGGAACAAACACTACGGCGTATGTGATGGCGAACAAATACAATATTGTCTACAAGCTTCCGATCCTTATTGTAGAGAAAATGGGACCGCATTTTGCAGTGGGAGATACATGCTATAGCTGGAGTGAGGACAACAAGCTCTACAATCCTGACGGCAAGGAGATAGTCGCAAAGGACAACGAGTGCTCGATTCTCAGAAAGACAGATCTGGCAAAGGCCTATTTCAACTGCCATACAGACATAACTATCCCATATGATGAGATCGGCGGTATATACGCACTCCATTCGGACGGCACCGAGACAGCCATCATAGAAGATGGAAGATTTGTATTACCGGGAACGGAGAAACTCAACGAGCCTCTTCAGGAGAGAATATAAAAGCAAACTGTTATCAAAAGATTAAACCGGCATCAGCTCTTTATTTTGAGATTAACCCTCAAAATAAAGAGCTGATGCCGGTTTTTATCAACACTTTTTGTCCTGTAGGTCTAAAACTATTTAATAATAGACATTCTCTTGTATCTCTTGTTGGTATAGAGTGCGCTGTCAGCCTGAGAGAGAAGATCTTCTATTGTCTGTTCCCCATCGCATGTGAACTCTGTAACACCGACACTCATCTCTATGAAGTATGGCTTGCCACAGGTTGCATTGAGCTCTGCGGAGTATTGTTTGATTCTGTTCTGAACCTGTGTTACATAATCTGGATCACCTGTAAATGCAAAGCATACAAATTCGTCTCCGCCGATTCGCCCGATGACGTCGTGAGGACCAAAGCTCATCGACAGGATGTTGGCGATATTCTTCAGAGCAAAATCACCATCCTTGTGACCAAACTTGTCATTTACGACTTTGAGTGAATCCATGTCGGCAAAAAGCAGTATAGCCTTGAGCCCGTGGTTTGAAGGAATGTTGATGTAATACTCAACACGCTCCATGAATCCTCGCCTGTTGTATATTCCGGTAAGCTCATCAGATGTGGACAGATGGTTCAGCAGTTCATTCTTCTCGTGGATCTCGTTGAGTGAGAGCTTTAACTGTTCCTGAGTTATGTTCTGTTCCCTGAGCAGAGTCATATATTTAAGTGCTGCGCCAAGCTGTAGGCTTGTTGAATATATGGTACCAAAGCTGGCAACGTCAGTGTTGCAAATAAATATGCCATGGTGGTCTTCGTTTGTAAATATAGGCACTATCACTGATGTAAAACGTTTGTCATAGTATGTGTATTCATTGTCAAATATTTCGGTTGACGGGATCCTTCTTGATTCGCCGAACAGAACCTGGCTGTTGTTTGGATTGTAGAAAGCCTGTAAGAACAGTGACTTTGGAACAATCCAGCTTCCTGAGTCGGTGATCTTTATCTCGTCATCGTAGGTGTATATGTATGCTCCGTTATAATTCAGAGCTTTGAGTTTATTAAGGATAGAAGAGTAAGTTTTGTCGAGATCGTCTCCGTAAGTGAGAGTATCTCTTGTTATGTATATGGACGACCATCCAAGAATCCTGTTCTCCTGCATCTGATTATGCAGACTGTTTGACATAAACAGTGACAGGGCATTGGTGATAGCTGCATTCAGATTGTTGAATTCAAGCCTTCTGGCCGGGCTCATGCTACAGCTGGAGAATATGGAAGCCATCTCCCTGAACATGTAGGTGATCTTCTGGACAGGGTAGAAATCCGTTATGTTGGACTCTAGACGATTCTTTATCTTGTCGATTATATTTCTTTGAAGATATGGATCGAACCTGTCGCTCTTAAGCACCCTGATAATATCTGCAAATATATCGCTGAATGATTCGATAACATTGTGTGAGAAGAAGGATTCCCTGATCTCATCAAAGAGTGCATGATCCAGTATGTCTACTATCTCTGAGTCACTCAGTGAAAGAAGCTCTGCAGGGGTGGAGACTATATCATTCTCACGGCACAATCTGCATCCACATGAAAGTCTCTTTATAAAATGAGAATTCATTGTTTCAGATTTGGCAGCCCCGGTCTTTGCAAGACTTACAGCTCCATAGATAGCGCGGTAGCCAAGCTCACAGGAATTGATATTTACGGTTGTGAGAGGCGGATCCATGTTGACAGATGATGTGGAATCATCAAAACCGATAACAGACAGATTCTCACCTATGCGAAGTCCTCTTTTCCTGAGTTCAGCGTAACCGGCTATAGCCATCTGGTCATTTGCAAATACAATGGCATCCATGTCTGGATTATTATCTATGAGGGTACCGATCTCGGAACCACAGTATTCGGAGAAGTCTCCGTGTACTATCATATTGTCAGTGACCGTATATCCATGTTCAGAAAGAACTTCGCGGTATATGTTTAAACGTTGGTTGCTGTCTGAATTGTTCTCCTTGCCAGCGACAAAGCAGATATGCTGACTGTGGTGTTCATTTATGAGATGTTCTATCGCAGTTCTCATGCCCACGTGATTATCAGTCATGATGCATGGGTATTCATCAAGCTTTTCTTCCAGCGTAAGGATAGGTATTCCCTCAAAATGAGAGAGAAACGCATGGATATCCTTTTCTGATAAAAACGAAGAGATAGCTCCCACGGATACTATGAGTGCATCGAGACACTCAGGATGGGCGTAGTAAAAAATAGAATTATACTGATAGTCATATAATTGATTGGCTGGATCATTAAAGGAAGCGTTGAGGAACATACCTGGGAAGACTATGAGATTGCAGTCCAGTTCTTTTGCTGCAAATTCAGCCCCCTTGCATACTTCGATAGCATAGTCATTATCGATATGACATGTAAATATTCCTATGTTAAGTCTGTTGTTAGTCATCTGGGCACTCCTTTGTATTATAATTACCGTTGACCAAAATTGTTGATAATTTATTCGTAAATAATTTTGACCTAATTCAAATCACAGCCTGTTGTAATTATAACACATGCTATATTTATTAGCAATTTGTAATAATGAAAAGGTTTACAAAGCAATCTTTATAATCTATAATTTATGGGAATGTTTGAATGGGAGTGAACTCCCATATGATGAAGGCGGGGCGTGGCACTGATATAAGTGATCATGTATGGTCACTGTTGATCGCGCCAGCCAAAAACGGATAACAGGAGGATAAGAAATTGGATTACAAGAATGCCGGAGTAGATATTGAAGCTGGATACAAGTCGGTGGAGCTTATGAAGAAGCACATCAAGACTACCATGAGACCTGAGGTGCTTGGCGGAATAGGTGGATTTGCAGGAGCATTTAGCCTTGCTAAGATCAAAGACATGGAAGAGCCTATACTTCTGTCAGGAACAGACGGATGCGGAACAAAGGTTCAGCTGGCTTATATTATGGATAAGCATGATACTATCGGAATCGATGCAGTTGCAATGTGTGTAAATGATATCGCATGTTCTGGTGGAGAGCCACTTTTCTTCCTCGACTATATAGCGTGTGGTAAAAATTATCCAGAGAAGATTGCAACTATAGTAAGCGGCGTTGCAGAGGGATGCAACCAGTCGGGAGCTGCCCTCGTAGGTGGTGAGACAGCAGAACATCCGGGACTTATGCCTGAGGATGAGTACGACCTTGCAGGATTTGCAGTAGGTGTTGTTGAGAAGAAGGATCTTATTACAGGAGAGAGCATCAAGCCTGGAGATACACTTATAGGGATCGCTTCAAGTGGAGTGCATAGCAACGGTTTCTCACTTGTAAGAAAGGTTTTCGAGATGACAAAGGAATCTCTTGATACATATTACGACGAGCTTGGTAAGACACTTGGTGAGGCACTTATTGAGCCTACAAGAATCTATGTAAAGGCTCTCAAGTCAGTGAAGGATGCAGGCATTACTATCAAGGGATGCAGCCACATCACAGGTGGTGGATTCTATGAGAATATCCCAAGAATGCTTCCGGACGGAGTTCGTGCTCAGGTTAAGAAGGATTCATATGAGGTGCCAGCTATATTCAAGCTTCTTGCAAAGAAAGGCGATATAGATGAGCATATGATGTACAACACATACAACATGGGAGTTGGTATGTGTCTTGCTATAGACACTGCAGACGCAGATAAGACTATTGCAGCTATAGAAGCTGCCGGTGACAAGGCATTTGTTCTCGGTACAGTTGTAGCTGGTGAAAAGGGAGTAGACTTATGCTAAAGGTTGCAGTTCTGGTATCAGGCGGCGGAACCAATCTTCAGGCCATAATAGATGCCATAGAGAATAAAGTCATAACAGATACAGAGATAGTTGCAGTCATAAGCAACAACAGGAATGCATTTGCTCTTGAGAGGGCGAAGAAGGCAGGGATAGCAGCGGAGGTCGTAAGCCCTAAGGATTACGCAGACCGCGCAGAGTTTAACGAGGTACTTCTCGCAAAACTTCAGGAGACTGGTGCGGATCTCATAGTCCTCGCAGGATATCTTGTGGTCATACCTGAGATAGTGATAGATGCATATCCGAACAAGATAGTAAACATACACCCATCACTCATACCGGCGTTCTGCGGAACAGGCTACTATGGACTTAAAGTTCATGAGGCAGCTCTCGCAAGAGGTGTAAAGGTTGTAGGTGCAACGGTTCATTTTGTAGATAAAGGTACTGACACAGGTCCTATCATAATGCAGAAGGCAGTTGCAGTACAGAATGGAGATACACCAAAGGTTCTTCAGCAACGTGTTATGGAGCAGGCTGAGTGGAAGCTTCTGCCTGCGGTTATAGATAAGATAGCCCACGGCAAGGTTCATGTGGAAGATGGTATAGCAGTCGTGGAAGATTAGGAGGAATATCCATGAAAGTATTGGTAGTAGGAAGCGGCGGAAGAGAGCATGCTATAGTTACAAGTATTTCAAAGAGCGATAAAGTATCCAAGATATATTGTGCACCTGGCAACGCAGGTATCGCAGCACTTGCAGAGTGCGTTGATATAGGTGTGATGGATTTTGACAAGCTGGTTGCATTTGCAAAGGAGAAGGAGATTGATCTGGTAGTGGTAGCACCGGATGATCCACTTGTTGCAGGTGCGGTTGATGCATTTGAGGCAGCTGGTATCAGAGCTTTTGGACCTCGTGCGAATGCGGCGATCATAGAGGGATCAAAGGCATTCTCCAAGGATCTCATGAAGAAGTATGGTATACCGACAGCGGCTTATGAGAATTTTACAGATCCAGACTCAGCGATCAAGTATCTTGAGACAGCTACATTCCCTATAGTTTTAAAGGCTGACGGACTTGCACTTGGAAAGGGCGTTCTCATATGCAATGACCTTGAGGAGGCAAAGGCAGGTGTCAAGGAGATCATGCTTGACAAGCACTTTGGTTCAGCGGGCAATACTATGGTTATAGAGGAGTTCATGACGGGACGTGAAGTATCAGTTCTCTGTTTCTGTGATGGAACAACTATCAAGCCTATGACATCAGCGCAGGATCACAAGAGAGCAAAGGATGGAGATCAGGGACTCAACACTGGCGGGATGGGAACATTCTCACCAAGTCCTTTCTATACAAAAGATATAGACGAGTACTGCATGGAGAATATCTACAAGCCGACTATGGCAGCCATGAAGGCTGAGGGCAGAGAATTCAAGGGAGTTCTGTTCTGCGGACTTATGATGACACCTAACGGTGTTAAGGTTCTTGAGTACAATGCAAGATTTGGCGATCCGGAGGCTCAGGTAGTACTTCCACGTATGAAGAATGATATCATCGATGTCATGGAGGCATGTATCGATGGAACACTTGATAAGATAGATCTTCAGTTTGAGGACAATGCGGCAGTTTGTGTCGTTCTTGCATCAGACGGTTATCCTGTATCATACAAGAAGGGTTATCCTATACACGGGCTTGAGAATTTTGACGGTAAGGATGACTACTTTGTATTCCATGCCGGAACAAAGTTTGACGGCGATGAAATCGTGACAAATGGTGGCCGTGTACTCGGTGTTACAGCAAAGGGCAAGGATCTCTTCGAGGCACGTGCAAATGCATATGCTGCAACTGAGTGGATCACATTTGACAATAAGTATATGAGGCACGATATAGGAAAAGCTATTGACGAGCAGTAGGATAACTTTTGAGGTTTGAAGTTGCAGACATGAAATTATAAACAAATATTTATACACACAAAAGAGGTTTTGAGATATAATGTTTCAAAACCTTTTTTACTCTGCATGAGAGTGCGAAGTTAAAAAACTGTGATAGGCGAGGTGAGATTTATGAAATTGCCATATAGCAAAGAAACGGAGTTAGTTTTAAAAGAGGCTAACAAAGTAGCGCGAAAGCTGGGACAGAACTTTGTAGGAAGTGAACATATGATACTGGCTCTGGCGTCGGTCTCGGATACAACAGCGTACAGCATATTGAATAATAACGGACTGGATATAGCAAAGGTGGCACATGCGTTGAAGTTCATTTTGGAACCGGGTGGGACAGTCACCAGGGAAAAGGACAAATATACTGAGACGGCAAGACAGATACTTGAGGATGCACAGGCGGAGGCGGCAAGACTGTCATCTGACGAAGTCGGAACAGAGCATTTGCTGCTTGCCATACTAAAGGTTCAGAGCTGCGTTGCTGTGAGGCTTATGCAGATAGAGAAGATCAATATACAGAAGGTATATATAGATATATTGATGACTTGTGGAATGGACGCAAATGCAGCAAAGAAGGAATATGCATCCGTCAAAAAGAAGAAGGCAAAATTGGGCGTTTCCACACCAACACTAGATAAGTATTCAAGGGATATCACCATGGAAGCAAGACATGGAAATTTGGATCCTGTTGTTGGAAGGGAGAAGGAGATCCAAAGAGTCATGCAGATACTCAGCAGGAGAATGAAGAATAATCCTTGTCTAGTAGGGGAGCCGGGAGTTGGAAAAACTGCGGTGGTGGAAGGCATAGCTTATATGATAAGTCGTGGCAATGTGCCGGATACGGTGAAGGGCAAGAGACTGTTGTCCCTCGATATATCTGGAATGCTTGCAGGTTCCAAATACCGCGGTGAATTTGAGGACAGGATCAAGAAGGTCATCCAGGAGGTAATGATGTCTGGGGATGTTATCCTGTTTGTAGACGAGCTCCATACACTGGTTGGCGCAGGAGATGCAGAGGGCGCCATAGATGCCTCAAATATACTTAAACCATCGCTTTCACGCGGTGAGATACAGATGATAGGTGCCACAACAATAGCTGAGTACAGAAAATACATTGAGAAAGATGCAGCTCTTGAGAGAAGATTTCAGCCGGTGAATGTCGAAGAACCGACAAGGGATGAGGCTGTTGATATACTTAAGGGACTGAGATCGTGCTATGAGCAGCATCACGGAGTAGAGATAAGTGATGAGGCAGTTGAAGCGGCTGTAGATTTGTCTGTAAGATATATCACGGACAGATTCCTTCCGGACAAGGCGATAGACCTGATGGATGAAGCATGCTCCAGGAGACGGCTTGGATTTTCTGCCCAGGGAATTGTTCAGGACAGGAGTGTGGCAGAACTTGCGACACTTGACAGTGATCTTGAGACTGCACTCATTTCTGGCAACATAGAAGAGGCGGCAAATATAAGACACAGACAGGAAGAACTTGCGAAGAAGACGGCTCGTAGTCAGTTGGCAGGAAGACACAACATTATTGTTGGGGAAAATGACATAGCTGACGTTGTCTCAGTGTGGACGAAGATACCTGTCAGCAAACTAACCGAGAAGGAGTCAAAGAGACTTGAAAAGCTTGAAACTGAACTTCACAAACGTGTGGTGGGACAGGAAGAAGCCGTGTCCGCCGTTGCAAAAGCGATAAAGAGAAGCAGGGTAGGCCTTAAGGATCCAAGAAGACCTATAGGAACATTTCTGTTTCTCGGTCCGACAGGTGTGGGTAAAACAGAACTTTCAAAGGCACTCGCAGATGTAGTATTTGGAAGTGAGGATGCGCTTATCAGAGTTGACATGTCGGAATACATGGAAAAACACAGTGTGTCAAAACTTATCGGTTCACCTCCGGGATATGTAGGATTTGAGGAAGGCGGACAGCTCAGTGAAAAGGTGAGAACAAATCCGTACTCAGTGATACTGTTCGACGAGATAGAGAAAGCGCACAGCGATGTGTTCAACATACTCTTGCAGGTTCTCGATGACGGTCATATAACTGATTCACAGGGAAGAAAGGTGGATTTCAAGAACACTATTATCATCATGACGTCAAATACAGGCGCCCAGAGAATTATAGATCCTAAACAGCTTGGATTTGTCACAGTACAGGATGACAACAAGGAACATGAGGACATGAAGAAAAACGTCATGGATGAGCTCAAGAGGACGTTCAAGCCTGAGTTTCTCAACAGAATTGATGATACCATCGTGTTCCATGCGCTCAGCGAGAAGAATGTGCGTGACATAGCAGGACTTATGCTGAAGGAACTCAAAAACAGAGTTCAGGCTCAGATGGATATAGAACTTAAGTTTACTGATAATATGAAGAAATATATCTTTGAGAAGGGATATGACAAGAAGTACGGTGCAAGACCATTAAGGCGTGCAATACAGACATATGTCGAGGATGAACTAGCGGAGGCTATACTTGCCGGAGGTGTCCATAAAGGTGAAGTGGTTACTGTGACGGTCAAGAAGATCAAGGGTGAAAATGGCTCCGTGACTGAAAAAGTATCACTTACTGCAAAACAAAGGAATATAGAAGACTAATTGGTTCGATATATGTGGCGTGCTTACGAAGTAGAAAATAATATTAAAATTTAGTGAAAATGCATAATTATGTAGAAAAATGCATCCCGTTACTGTATAATGAAAAGCACTAACGGATAGTAAAAAACAGGAGGAGAAATTTAAATGGCAGTAGTAAGCGATTTGATAAATGTACAGGAAGATTCATTAGAATTTGGTAATTATGAACTTGGATCAAAGACCAAGAAGGATGGCTTTGAGTTTCAGGGAGATATATACAAGATAAAGACATTCAATGAGATCACAAAGCTTGAGAAGAACGGTCTGTTCGTGTACGAGTCAGTTCCGGGAACAGCAGTACATGGTTTCAAGGCAGACGAGAATGATGTAACATTTGTTGTCGAGGGACCGGAGAATGCATCTATAACACTTGAGCTTGAGCCAGAGACAGAGTACAAGGTTCATGTCGATGATGTATATGTCGGCAAGAACAAGACTAATCTTGGTGGCAAGATGAGCATAAGTGTTGATCTCGAAGAGGGAAGACCTGTCAAGGTAGACGTAAAGAGAGCTTTTGATTAAACAGATAGGTTAGACCGATTTGGAAGAAATAATAAGATCAATAGGATAACAGAGAATCTTAATATCTGTTATTAGGATTATAAAGAGAGTTTCACAGGAGAATATTTATGGCAAAAGAAAAACAGGTGTTTTTTTGCCAGGAATGTGGATTTGAATCGACAAAGTGGATGGGGCAGTGCCCTGGATGCAAGGCCTGGAATTCATTTTGTGAGGAGAAAGTGACGGTAGGCGCCAAGAGTCAGTCCGGTAGAAGGACTGTCGTGGCGCCTACAAGCATTTTAGAGGTTGAGACGACCGACGAGACACGATTTACCACAGGAATAGGCGAATTAAACAGAGTGTTAGGCGGCGGAATAGTGAGTGGTTCACTGGTGCTTGTGGGAGGAGATCCAGGAATAGGCAAGTCCACCATATTGCTGCAGATGTGCAGAAACATGTCCGAGATGGGACAGAAGATACTGTATGTGTCGGGTGAGGAATCCCTTTCACAGATAAAGATGAGGGCGGAGCGTATAGGAAGATTTACAAAGGATATGCTGCTTCTCTGTGTCAATAATCTTGAGGATGTGGAGGAATATGTCAAGAAAGACACGCCTAAGATCATTGTCATAGATTCTATACAGACGATAGTAACGGATGATATAGAGTCTGCGCCGGGAAGCGTATCCCAGGTGAAGGAAGTGACAGCCAGACTCATGAGAATGGCGAAACAGACAGGAATAGCAATATTTATAGTCGGACATGTGACAAAGGAGGGAACTGTGGCGGGACCAAGGACCCTTGAGCACATGGTTGATACAGTTCTCTATTTTGAGGGCGAGCGCAATGCAGGCTTTAGAGTACTTCGGGCTGTGAAGAATAGATTTGGATCGACGAATGAGATCGGTGTATTTGAGATGAAGGGAAATGGCCTTGCGGAAGTGAAGAATCCATCACAGTTGATGCTTGATGGAAGACCGGATGACACGTCGGGTTCCGTCGTAGTGTGTACGATGGAGGGGACAAGACCTATACTTCTAGAGATACAGGCGCTGGTCTGCCAGTCGAGCTTCAATCTTCCAAGGCGTACCAGTGTAGGACTCGATTACAATAGAGTGAATCTGCTTCTTGCAGTGCTCGAGAAGCGAGGCGGAATAGTTATGGCGGGATGCGATGCCTATGTGAATATTGCCGGTGGCATGAGACTTGATGATCCATCTGCAGATCTTGGAATAGTATTTGCACTGGTGTCGAGTTTTAAGAACCGTGCTATACCATCAGATATGGTTATGTTTGGCGAGATGGGGCTTTCAGGTGAAGTGCGCGGAGTTTCCGGAGCGGAGCAGAGAGTGCGCGAGGCAGCAAAGATGGGATTCAAGACATGCATAATACCAAAGTCAAATATGGATAATGTAAAGAAGATGAAAGACCTTGGTGATATGAAAGTAGTGGGTGTGGCCAATATACAACAGGCACTGGAGTACATATAGATCAGATTATATGGATCAGACGTCAGTCATTGCGTAAAAGCAGAGATTGACGTCTGAGTTATTTATTAGTAGGAAGATACATAAAGAGAGTTGCTGAGCACTTTTTTAAACTTTTAAACTTTTTTGAAATTACGGATAAAAGTGCTTGACATTGTAAAATGATGGTGGTATCTTATAAAAGCTGTCGCGTGAGACGGTGTCAAAAGCATCTGTAAGACATCAGATTTTAAGATTTATTCGATTTATAATCTCCCGATTATGATACGAAATCAGTTCATAAGAGCTGACGAAATGACTTGAAAAAAGATCGAAAGTTGTCAATAGTATTTTAACAACTAATAAAAATTTATGCTCTATGTCCCATCTGCTACGATGTGGCATAGAGCTTTTTCAATTCTTCATTGAACAACTGTCTTGATGATCTCCATCCAAATATCTTACGCGGCAAATCGTTTATCCAGTCTTCAACATACTGCACTTTACGCTTGCTTACTCTATCAGTATCATAGCCTTTTGGTATGTGCCGCCTGATGAGCTTGTTCGCATTCTCATTACTGCCACGCTCACAACTACAATACGCATGACAATAATACACCTCTGTTCTATTGTCGTCTTGAAGTAGTGATTTCCTAAGACCTTCATAGTCTGAGAACTCCACTCCATTATCAACCGTTATCGTCTTAAAAATACTTTTAAACTCCTGTTTTAATTTATGCTCCAATTTATCCAACTCATTAACAACTGACTTAGCTCCCTGTGTTGGAATCTTCCTTACTATTTCCATTCTTGTTTTACGTTCTGTAAGTACAAGTAGACATGACTTTGATACACCTTTTTTACCCTTTACGGTGTCCATCTCCCAGTGTCCGAACTCCTGACGGCTGTCAATGTCCTTTGGTCGCCTTTCAATGCTTTGCCCTGCACTCATTCTTTTCTGTGATTTCCGCTTATGTCTGTACCTCTTTTTATGCCCCTTTATAGGTAAATGTTTATCAGACAATTTTTCAAACACATGTTTTTCTATATACCGATAGAGAGTATTGACGCTTATATCTATGTTCATTCCCTCACTTCTTGCCATGGAAAGCGCGACAGCAGGAGAAAAACCACCCTTTATTATTTTGTCCTCTATGTACTTTGCAAAAACTATATCATTGCCAATTTTTAACGGTCGACCCTTTGCAGTATTTGCATAATCTGCCGTGCTTTGCGCAAGATCTGCACTATATCGTTCTACTTCTATTAACTCACTGGTCATATGTTTATAAATACCTTTCTTATATTCACGCGTGATTGTAGCGCGTGACACCCCTAAATATCTAGCAACATCTGCTTTACTGTTTCCCCTGTTGAGCAGTGTTTCCATAGCGACCCTGTCACCATAAACTAAATGTCTAAAATTTTTCATATTATCACCCTTTTTCAAAAAAAAATATGTGCCATCCCTGACACATATTTTATTATGTTTATTTATTATTTTGTACTGGAAAATATTTCCAGTTTAGACCGGAAGTTCAAGCTGTGTTGAAAATGGTGTTTCCAAATTATCCGGAATAGGATTGAACCCCTCACCCTTTGCAACTGTTTCACTATCTGCCTTTGATGGAAACATTAACAGGTTATTGACGTATTCGCGCGCTTCTTCTTGAGAACGGTCACGCACAGCATACTTACCATGCACAGGGTTTTCATAACTGCCAACATACATATAACGCATACTTTCAGACTGCCATATATTTATGTTCATGGTAAGCGGTGTCATCTTAATACAGAGTTCACAGCGTCTTCTAAGTTGCGTAACTGATTCACTTCCATCACTCAGCAGACCTGAAAAGAACTGTTCTATACTCAGTGATGTAGTTATTATGATCAGCCTACATTCTAAAACCTTGTTATGATACCTTGCGCGTACGGTTGATGATGTATGGTTATCAAGTATTTTCAATACATCAGATACATACATCCCGTTAGGACGAAAATCATCAATTATGATACAGTCCTGCCCCTTATAATCATCAAATATATCCGCACCGCCTGATGATATAAATACACTATAGTCATTCTTTGCCGCGAGTTCCTTTGCGTATGTCGTCTTGCCGCAACTGCTTGCGCCCCATATATATATTACTTTCATGTTCCTGTTCGCCCCCTTCAGCTTATCAAGCCTATACCTAAAGGCATTATCTATTGACTTTCTAAATCTGTCATACTCTTCAGGTGTTATATACTCTGTATAGTTGTATTCTCTGATTATTCCCGCAGTGATAAGGTCAACTATTTCCTGACGTCTTGCCTTATCTGCCGCCCTACCCTGTATCGTCTCAACCTCTTTTTGAAAGTCAAAATTGCTTTTAACTTCCTCTTCAAGATACTGATACTTTTCAGGCGCATTTTTATGAGTCAAATATGCCAGCGCATCACCAAAGCGACCGCGGATTTTATTGATGTAGTTTTCAGTAATGCCAAACCATTTACATATACTTTCAGTTGGCACGCTGTCTTTAAATCTAATGCATATATGCCAGTGTGGTTTTTTCTGATTACCGTCTTTATCTTTATCTTTATCATGCAGAATATATGCATAGTCTTTTACAGCGTTATGATATAATCCTTTTTCTATCTGTTCTTCTGTCATGTATTCCAATTGTTGCATGATTTCACATGTCTTGTATGATTTTGGCATTTTGTTTCCCCCTTTGTGTTTTTACACCTTTTACACCTTTTTACACTGCGTAGGACAAGCCCCCTACGCAGTGTATAGATTGTTAGGATTTATAAGGGATTACAGGAATGGGAGATATATTGTTTTACACTTTTACACCTTATTTTTATATTTTTCTTATTTCCCATAATAAGCGCACTTATTTAAGGTGTAATTGGTGTAAGTATTTTTATTATGATGGCACCATTCCTACACCCCCAACCCCCTTGCCCGAGCTCCCAAGGGGGCTATTACTTTTATCTCTTCTCACTACCTCATTAAGCGAAAGAGATTTAATGTCACACGGCACGCATTGTTAGCGAGCGACAGCACATTATTAATAAGCCGTAAGAGCATCTTTAACATATATACACACCTCCACATGTTCTAAGACGGCAGATATCCCTACGGCGGCACACTGTAAAGGGTCGGCAAAGCCTTAAGCCCTTGACAGTGCACCGCCTGCGGGATGGTTGATAGTTAAGCGGAATGCGGGGCATCCGCTTGCGCCCACCTTTCACAGTGGGAGAGGACAGACGTCACGCACAGCCAGACGGACGGACGCGCGCGCGGGGCTTAAGCCGCCAGACGCGCGCTACCTTTTACGTTTCCTGTACCTCTTTTTTATTCCGGTCGCAAAGTCTATATTTGGTTCTATGGCTCCCTGAGCCGCTAAGATCTCGGCATCTGTCAGCATGTCCTTTTTCTTGAGATCTTCAACAAGCGCTGATGTGTCATAAGCCGCATAGTCCTTGTTAAATACAAACTTGTACGACAACGAGAGCGGCTTTATCATGTCTATGTTGTCGCAGTTCTCAAAGCTAACAGCGTCATACTCACGAACTGACAGGATACGCCACGTTTTATTTACACAGTACAATGACCCTGTTATCTGTCTTAAAAGGGCATCTACAAACTTAAAACGCTGAGCAGTGCATATAATACCGATTTTATTTTTTCGCACCTGTAAGAGCCTTTTAAGCAGTTCCGTACTAATATTATCTTTGTAGTTCCTGCTGTTCCAGATTGCGCCGACTTCATCAAAAACGAATATGGTTATATCGTCCTCTTCCTGCTCTACGTTTTTCATTTGTTCTGCGCTGATAAACGGCGTATACGGCACATCAAGAAGCTCTACATTACTGATAAGGTGTATATGTTGAGTTACGAACGTCTGCTTGTCCTCATTCCAGACAGACAGACCATCATACTTGTTGTAAACGTACCTAGCAATCATGGTCATATCAAGCGTCTTGCCGGATCCAAATACCTTGTTGCGGTAAGCCGTTATCATATAGATACGACCGAAGAAGTAACAGCGGTTATACTCCTTATGCTTGAAGTATTTATATATATCCACCGCGCCATTGATGACGATGTGGTAAAAGTGCTTTATGCAGAATGGCACAATCGGAAGATATACCACTACGAACACAATTATTGCTAAGATTAACAGTAATTTCATAGGCGCAACCCCCTAAAGCATCCGAGGATTACAGCCATAAACAGCAATATCAACATATATGCGAAAATCTTCGCCGCCATCATATACAAATCTCCATTGCTATATAAATCTAATATCAGTTCATCCATATGTTCACCCCCTAAAATTTCTTAAAATCACACAGGATCCTATATACTGTACGGACAACATTCCACATGATCCAAAACATTAATTCCATACATATAAGTACCAAAACATTGCAGACATCAGTAATATCACGCGTGGTATCCTGATACTTTGCATCACCAGCCGTTGCGACCTCGACAACACCATTGACAGTATTTACTGTTTTACTATCAACGCTATATTCATAAACCGTTGATGCCTGAGCAGTCATACCGATATGACAGATATTCCACAGACCAAAGACAACAATTATTGTACTACCAATCAAAATCATCACTTTGTATTTTGTTTTCAAGATATTCACTCTCCTTATCCTTATATTCATTAAACGTCTGTTCATCGCGTTTGAACTCGTTAAGCTCTCTGTATTCCTTGATGAGCTGAAGGCTTCCAGCTACGAACACAACAAAGCACAAAAAAGACCACACTTTATATCACCTCACTTTTAATATTTTATAAAACACCAACATTATGTTATAATGTCCCCATCAAACGAAAGGAGTTAACAAATGCATTTTGAAACGTTAATATTAATCAACATAGTTGCTATAATAGGCATTCCTATAACAATAGCTTTAAGCATTGCGATATGGGGAATTATTAAACATAAAAAGGCTGGTAAATAATCCAGTCTTTTTTTTATTCATCTCCACTTTTTGCAATTCCACGAATAAAATAATAGAGTAGCGTTCCAACGAGGGAGCATATAAGAAAAGTCATTATGATATTCCATATCGAAAAACTAATATCTCCCGCATTGAATTTATGATTAAGAACACCGAATATACACTTTGCTATAGCCTTAATACATTCAATCATACATACACCCCCTACTTTTTAAGCAGTTTATAAATGCTGATAACCGCTATTATAACTACGGCACCAATTACCACAGTCCAAAAAGACGCAGGTATAAATTCAAAAAATGCCGCTATGACTGGAAAAAGTCCGTCCTCTCCGTCAAGCAAAGCCTTGAAGAACGCAACAATACCCTTGAGTATCGACCAAAATCCCTTTGCGGATGGATCTGTCACAGTTCCAGAGCCACCGCCCGAACCGCCATCGCCGCCGTCACCACCAGAACCACCATCACCGCCAGAACCACCGCTACCGCCGTCACCACCAGAGCCACCATCACCGCCAGAACCACCATTAACAGTGATATTAATAACAGTCTTGCCATCATCATTTGAAACAACCTGATCAACTTTTTTATCCTTACCATCTCCAGTAGTTGAAACCGTTGTACGAGTCGACAAATCAGTTTTTGAAAGAGTAGCATAATCCCACTTAAAAGTTCTAACATCTGACGAGTAGCCAGCATTACCGCCGAGCTTATATAACATAACAGTACAGTAAATATCACAACTTGATATACTTAAAACGCTCTCAGATCCAGAGCCAATAAGCGAAGATATAAGCTCTAACGCAGTAGTAAAACTACTAATAGCAACAAATGACGTAGAACCAGAAACTTGAGAATTACCATCTTTAGAATTATCAGTAGTAGCAAATTTAATATGACTACCATTAATTCTAAGCGACTTTAAATAGCTAGGTGACATATCAAAAAACATTCGCTCAGTGTTCCAAGTTTCATCACGAATAACAGAATTTTTCATGTTATATTTACTTCTCAAAGTAAATTGAACAACCATCTGATAATCTTCAGGACTAGCGACCATTTTTGTGTAGCTGTCATATGTATAATCTGAATTAAATACAAAGCCATCTGTTGACCGAGTAAGAGAGCAGTCAAAACTATCCCAGCCGAAAGAGTCGCAGCCCTCTCTTTTCTCTGTCCATGAACTATCAGCATTTGTTGCCACAGACTTATCACCGCCTATGAACTTAATAGCATTTGCAAAGTCGCCATATCCAGTACTATTGACCATTGCCATATTTGTAAAAATAAACGGTGCAGCCGAACCGTTGCTACCTGTATTCAGATATCCTTTAGTAATACCGTCTTGTTTTAAAAGGCAGCCATTACCTTGAGCATTGATAGAATAGTCATTCCATCCATACGCATATGTGCTATATTGCGCCGTCTCTCCATTCCATCGATCAAGTTTAAAAGCAAAAAAACCATCTGCATCAGTGGCTATATTAAGCTCCTTTTGCGCCCACATATTTTCAGCAGGCGACTGCGCTGTGATTTTACTCCAACAAACCTTTGCCCCAGACGGAACAAGAATATACCAAACTTCTACACGTCTATATGTTTTTGTGCCCGTAGACATTCCGCTATCTTCCCATGATGTTGTAGACGCGCCCATGACAGTATACATATCAAAATCTGATACCCCTGAACGCTGCAAGAAATCACTCCAACGAACAGAAAGAATATAGTCAGTGTTACCAGGGTTGTTATACCAAGGTATTTTTGTACCAGATAAATCAGCGATAGTTAAATCTTTTTGCACCTTGTCAAATGTCGGAAAAAGCCATCCCTCCGCGTCATGATCGTGCGCATAATATGACATATAGCCAGTCTTAGCGAGAGATCCCTTGAATGCTACATAGTTCTGATAATCTTCACCAAGTTCAGTAGAACTGGTTGTTGAACTATCAGCACGCACAGAATACCGAGGAACTAAAGCACAAAACATTATAAAAGCCACAATCAAAAGAGCGGCAAAATGATACCAACCCTTATTTTTACTTAATCTTATATTCATATTTCACCACCTTTTTCAAAAAAATAGGGTGTAAATTATTTAATTCACACCCTAACAACAAACACTTAGAAGACACTAACGACTAACCACGAGCCGCCTTGATAAGCTTCTTAAAGACAACGCATCCTGCACCAACGACAGGCACTGCAACAAGCACCATGAGTAACGGATTGCCCGCGATCGTATCAAGCACTGTACCCATTACCGTGGAAAGATTTCCCACAGCGGTTGTAACTGCTGAGAACTCCATATCATTCACCCCCTTTCAAAGTCTTTATGTAAATACCTTATCTACATTCAAACAAATACCATCATTACCAGATGCATCTAACTACAGATACAACTTCATATCATCCATTACTGATTACCCCCTTTTACGAGATGAAGAGCATCGATCACTTTTATTTTCTTGTCTACGATGTCAAAAGACACACGACACTTAGCAAAAACTGGAACTTTACAAAGACTGTTCTTTTCACCACAAGTTACTTCAAAGCTTTTTATTCCGTTGGAAAGAGATACCACATAGTATTTACTATCAGGTTCGCCATTCTTACCCTGTATAGCTCTTTCTTCCTGAGATACTTTCATTAGATCCAAATCAAACAATGCTGCCATAATTACACCAACCTTTCTGAGTTTCACGTTCGGAAACACCGAACATTCGTTTGTTACGTTATTATTGTAAATCTTCAAAAGAAGCACCCCTCTGCATTTTCCATTTTATATATCCCCCATATATGATAAGAT